>ENA-OWND01000040-OWND01000040.1-metagenome-genome-assembly--contig:-NODE-40-length-81421-cov-6.984760_pt1 | contig 81421 bp, 128 predicted proteins | sample MGYA00245342_ERZ651119 | MGnify/ENA primary metagenome ERZ651119 (study PRJEB26857, sample SAMEA4031756) | metagenome | biome: human; feature: oral; material: saliva | place: Philippines | collected 2014... | reverse complement strand
ATTGGTTTTCCAGTCGGGGCTTTTTTATGCCTCGAAAACGGGGTGGAGTATGAAATCAATGTTTAAAGACCCAGGAAATCAAAGTTATCTTTGGTCGGGTTTTTCTGGACTGCTTGCGTGGTTGGGCGATCAGAATAACCTGATGTTGCTCAGTATCACAATTGGTATTATCACAGCGGTGGTGAATGCGTATTCAAAATGTGCTGAAGGCAGAATGTTAAAACGAGAAAATGAGCGAAAAGAAGAATTGCACCAAGTTAGAATGGCTAGATTGAAGAAGGGATTAGATGATGAAGTTATCTAAAACAAGAACCGCTTTAGGATTCGGCACGGGTGTCTGTTCTGTGGCGGCGATTATTCCGTTATTGTTTGCCAATTTTGGTGGTGAAATTCGCACCTCTAAGCAAGGTTTGGAAATTATTGGCGATGCAGAAGGGTGTAGACGAGACCCGTATCAATGCCCAGCGGATGTACTTACGGTGGGGATTGGTTCAACAGCAGCAAGCGGTGAGAAAATCGATCCAAAACACAGATATTCTGATTTGGAAATTGCCGAGCGTTGGAAGAACGATATTGTGATTGCCGAGCAATGTGTGAATAAATATGGCAATGGTAAACAGCTGCCGCAATCGGTATTTGATGCTGCAGTGTCGATTACTTTTAATGTAGGTTGCGGTGCAGTAAGTAGGTCCACGATGTTTAAGCATTTACAAACAGGCAATTACAAGCAAGCGTGCAATGAGTTTTCTCGTTGGGTCTATGCTGGCGGGCGTAAGCTACCTGGTTTAGCTACACGACGTGAGAAAGAGAAAGCATTATGTTTAGCCGATTTAACGTCGCATTAACCGTAGTCATTTTGAGCTTGTGTGTTTGGTTATGGGGTCAGCATCAGACGGTATTACACTTAAGAGCCGAAAACCTCGCACAAGCCCAAACGATTGTTGAGCAAGAACAAGCGAATGCCAATCTCACCATTCAACTGGAACAAGAGATTGAAGCGGTCAGACATCAGCAAGCAATTGTAATTGAGTTACGCAGACAAGCAGAGGTAAAACGTGAAAGCATTAAAACAATTTTGGTTAAAGAGCCGTGTGCTCGTGTGCCTATGCCTCGTGCTGTTATTGAGCAGCTGCAGTCAAAGAGTAACAATAAAGACTGAGTACTTAGCACCACCACAAGCCTATTTAACGCCTTGCACGCAAACTGCTTTCAAGGGAATTACTTATGGTGATGCAATAGATTACCTGGTTGTAGTAATGAGCGAGCGGGATTTGTGTGCGGCCCAGGTGGATAATATTCGTGAATATGTAGAAAAAAATAAGAAAAATTGAAGACGGGATTAGTGCTAGACACTATCGGAGGAGGGAGTCGGAGAGTGTACATACCCGATTTTCAGCGTTCCTGTGGGCTTAAGCTCGACCGAAAAAAAAGCCCAATAAGGGCTTATTCTGATTTTTCTGCTTGCAAGTTTTTAATTAGTTCTTCAAGGGTGAACTGTAAAGAATATGAGTGTGGACGGTATCGATCATCTGTTCGCATATAGTTATATAAACCGCTGCGGTTTACTCCGATCAATCGGCTAATTTCACTTGTAGAAAGGTTAAAATCATTTTGCAAAGTGCTAATAAGCCGCGAGAAGTATTCGCGGCTAGGGTTGAAGTATTTTTCTGCGTTCGGTCTTAAATCGTCCATTCTAATTCGTTATACTCTGTCATTGTCTCCAATGCATAGCGTGCAAGCTGTTCTAAAAATGCTTTCTCTAGCGAGCCGTTCCATAAAGGTTTTTCGGTGCATTGATAGGCTAAACTGTGGCAAAGTTTAATAATTTGCAAATTGCTATACCATTGACGACTGCGTTTAGGGTTAAAATAAAGCATTACGCTTTCTTGATAGCGTTCGTTATATGATCTAACGTTTGCACTCAGTAGGCGTTGCCCTGCTTCTTGGTAATTATCTTGTGTAATTTTATAACTATGCCCTTGATAGTAGCAAGTAAAGCAAGAGTGAAGTGCATAGGTTAAAATTGCGTTGATGTGTTTTTCAGATACGATTTGTACTGACATAGTTCGATTCTCCATATTGGTATATAGGTTCTTGTTATCTAACAAGTGGTATTGCTTGCCGATGTGGGTATATTAGCAAATAATTATTGACATTGTCAACACTTAAGATTAAAATTATCTCGAATTTTTAATATAAGGTAAAAATATGAAAGCGTTATCTGTAAGACAACCTTGGGCACATTTAATCGCTAATGGTGAGAAAACGATAGAGGTAAGAAGTTGGCAAACTGATTACCGTGGTAAATTGCTTATTTGTACCTCTCTGGCAGAAAAAAATTCATTTTTTAATGTATCTAAAGAAGTTGGTGGCAAAGAGAATGAAGTTTTAGTTATGCCGTATGGTGTAATGTATTGTTATGTTGATCTTGTTGATGTAAGAAAATTAAGAATGTCTGATTTTGAAGCTGCTGTTTTAGAAAATGGCTTTGATTTTAGAAATCAATATGCGTGGGTTTTAGAGAATCCCGTTCCAGTTCGCTTTAATAAGGTGTATGGCAAATTACGCCTTTTTGAAGTTGAAGATGAGCTGATAGTACCAGTTTTAACTACTAATGATTGGTTAAAGCAAGCGAGAGAGTTTGAACCTCAAGCAAAACCAACAAAAAGAAGTCAAATTTGGTAAAATCTATGTGTGAAGATAACCGTCCGATAGGGCGGTTTTTTTATGAGGTAAATTTATATTATGGCTGGATTTACAATAAATCGAATTGTGCCAAATACGCACTTATCCCATCAAGGATACCGAGGTAATGCAGCAACAGGTAATGCAAAACCACATTTTAAAATGCATAAAACTGCAGGAGAAGCGAAAAAAGCACAAAGAACCGCTAATCGCCGTAAATCAATGGGTGGTAAAGGTGGTTAATGTATGTCGAAACTTTACGATCCGATAAAAGCACAATCACGCATAACGGATAATGTTATTGTAGCTTTTTCTGGCGGTAAAGATTCGGTGGTTACGCTTGATTTATGTTGTAGATACTTCAAGCGTGTTTCAGCTTTCTTTATGTACCAAGTGCCCGATTTGAGCTTTCAAGAAGCAACTATCAACTTCGCTGAGAAAAAATATGGGATTACGATTGAACGCATCCCTCATTTTGAATTATCGGAAATCTTAGCTGCAGGTGCATTGAGAAAAGAAGACTATAGTGTGCCAATTATCAATATTAATGATTGTTATCGGTATGCTCGTTTAGTCAATGATTCGTGGTGGATCGCTGCTGGTGAACGTATTGCTGATAGTATTATTCGTCGTGCTATGATCAAACGGTCAGGTTGTATCGACGAAGTGCGAGGGCGGTTTTATCCAGTGGCGAACTTCACGAAAGAGGATATTTTACGTTATATCAAGCATCATAATTTAAAGCCTGCACCTGAAACGGCTGTAATTGGGCACAGTTTTAGGTCGTTAATGCCTAAGGATGTTTGGTCGATTAAGACGTATTATCCGAAAGATTTTGAAAAAATTAAGCGGTGGTTTCCTTTCGTAGAGGCTGCCGCTTTACATTATGAGTTATACGGCGATGCGGCATTATGTAGCAGTTGCACAAAGTCCGAAAATTGACTAAAACCGTATTCCAAATTAAATGCCTTTCCGAGATGATCTCGCGAAAGGCATTTATTTTTTCTGAAATTTTACTAACAACATCATCATTTTTCACGCAAATTTTCCATTTTCCGCTGATTTGAGCGTAGCTAATCCGCTCGACCGCGATTTTGGTAAGCTAATTATCTCTTTCTATTTAAATCTGATGAAATATATCTAAGTCAGTTACAAGTTATGCAGCCAACAGCATTTCATCATACTTCATCTGTTCTTCTAATCGCTTGAAGTAATTTTGTGAAATTTCTTCGGGCGCAAAGGCTTGCATGCCGATTAACTCACCTTGACGGTGATTCCCTTGCCAATAACCGACCCATTCTTTGAGTGGTAATACCCATAAACAGCGTTGAAGTACATCAGAAAATAATTCACCATTGGATTTTCTACGATTATCCGACATAAATGCCGCTTGATTGGCGTAATGCAGGGCATATTTATTATCGGTTTTGTGATGTACGCCACGATGTAAATCACGAAAACGTGCGTTAAAGGATTCCGCAAGGTTGTTGTTTATGCCTTTGGCACTAAAGGCTTCTTGATGATTGACCGACCAACGCGTGTAATGGAAATCGAGGTTGTGATAGGCTGGATTTTCATCGCACATAATATCGCTGCCTGCGGTGACAAAACGTTGATTTAAGGCGAATACGGTGTTGGCACTTTCGGTGTAATCCATCGCGACAATGGTGCGATTTGAACCCCACATTTGTTCATCGTTGGCGGAGCGTTGGTTCAAGCTGATAATACAGCGTTTAGTCGGGCGGAATTTGGGAAATCTCCGTCCTTTTTCATGTTGGCGTTGTTTGTAGTTGTTTTTGCGGTAGTTTGGCTTACGTAGGGTAAAATTAATCCACGCCCCATCTTCGTGAATTTCGCCTTGCATTGGACGTAAATCACGGGTTTTGAACAGAGCTTCACGCAGCTTATGGCAAAGCACGAATGCGGTTTTGTAATTGATGTTGAGATGGCGGCTAATATCAATAGCACTAATGCCTTTTGAGCTATTTACCATCAATAACGTGGTGGCAAGAATATCAACTAACGGGAGCTTGTGAAAAGCGAAAATCGTGTTGGTGGTAATATAAAAATAACGTTGGCAATGTTTGCAACACCAGCGTTTGCGAGATTCGAGAAAATAGGCGTGGTGGCGAATGCCGTAATGCGGACAACAAACATCGCGAATGTTATCAGGATTGCCCCAGCGTTTTACTTTGAGCAGGTGAAAGGCTTCGCTTTCGGTTAAACGGAAAATATCTTTTAGTCCGATATTTTTGGATTTACTTGCTAATAGGTGATGTTGAGCCATTGTGAATTTCCTTGTGTAGTACAAGGCATTCGAGATTGCTAAACGCTAGACATAAAAAATCGCCCACTTGAAAATTCAAGTCGACTCAAAGCGTTTATGTCTCGAATACCGTAACACCACAAAGAAATCCGTGGATTTTTAAATAAAAATGGCGACAAACTTAAAATAGAATCTTGATATAAATGCAAGGTTCTACGCCTATTGGTTCATCTTACTTCCAATAAGGAAATGTTAGGCTTAATTAAATAGTGGTTCGTTGGCAAATTGTAGTCATTCTTGGTGGGAATTTTTTCCTAAAGAATGAGATTTGAATGTAATCCTAAATGATGGATTCGTCAAGTACCCCCCCTTTCGGGGTTGATTTACAAGTATGAATAATCAGGTTCTAGTTGTTCGTTGAACCTTGATAACCTGTTCATAGCCACAACAAGGACATTTAGATTTTCTGTCATAAAAATTTGTGGTTTTATTATGTACATCTGTTGTGTAGTAATGAGAAAACTGATCTTGATCTAAATAACGCAATTGAGTTGTGCTTGTTTGGTGTGTACCTGTATGCTGCATATCAAGTTTCTCATATTCAGATAATTTGCTTGTAATGAAGCAATATTGACATTGGTACTGTTTCCTTTTTGACATATAAAATAGATAAAGACCAATAATGATAGTACCAATCAGATATAACCCATCTCTGATTTCTGTTGATGTGTTCATATTGAATAGAATCACTACTATTGCAATAATTAGTCTTAAATACCGTATTTACAAGATTATCTACTTTAGGTGAAAAATTGAATTTTCTACTAATAAATGGATAGATAATTTTAAACAGATTAACAATAATAAACTTTAACATAGTGAGTTCCTTTTAATAGGATAGGATATGTTATTTATAACATCGCAAGGTGATTTTCTAGTAATCTGTAATGGATTAGGTAAACAGCTTACACATACAATATCAGATTAGATCAGATAGAATATTGTTTCAATAAAAAGCAACCATTACTAGGTTGCCTAAACTATAATATAAAATTATTAGCGGTTTCTTATTCCCATTTTATTGGTATAGAAGCCACTAATTTCCAACGTAATTTTTCATCATCTGGAGAAGAGACGCGCGCATACGGAGTAGTCGAATCATTAGTGAACTCATCTTGATATTCTTCTTTAATACTATCATATTTTATAATATTAATTTCACCATCAACTAACTTTGTCGCTATACATGCAGAATCAGAACTGACCACCGTTCCATTAAGTAAACCCAAAGAACCTCTGTAAGTTTTAGTGTCTGCATTGCAACCATGACGCATAAAGTCTTTCAGACTACCTAATTTTAGATTCATTTTTACCCTATAAGATGCTTGTTCTGACCAATCCTTTAACTTAGAAATTAAATCTATTTGTTTCTGAGATGGTTCTATATAAAACACCAATTGGTCAAAAGGTTTTCCACTTGCTTCTTCAATACTAAAAGAGGAAACTAAATTTTCTAAATCTAATTTAACTCTTCCTTTATCTTTATAAAGGGCGTGTTCATATTCAATATTTGGACCATTAGCATTTTTAATTTCATAGGAACTCTCGGAAAGTAGATATTTTTTAGCCTTATCAAGGTGATCCTTATAATCACTCTGTAATGATTCAAAATTTTTCTCTAAATACTCTGTGGCTTCTGCCTGTTTACGCTTTAATGAATCATCATTGTTACAATCATATCTAGGAAAATACTCGCTATTTCTCAGATCTATCTTATTTTCAACAAAATAATCCATATATTCATGACGATATAGCATGCCCTTAGCAGAGATCATTTCTACATCTGAACGACACGTATTTTTTACATTGTTAGGAAATCCAGCTTCATCTAAATTTCCTGATTCTCGATAAGAAGGATCATAATAGGACATGTCATCATATACCGACGATAAAACATCTAATGTACAAAGTGTAGCAACAGTAGGGAAAATAAATTTTCCAAATTTGTTAAAATTCATGATTATTCCCCTGTTTGTTGAGATTTATTGCTTTCTTCGTGTTGTTTCTTACTAAATTTTGCAAACAAGTCTTTCGGATATATACATACTATCTTTAAGTAAGTTTTGAGAAAATCGGGAGAATTAACGTCAAGCCCAGCGGTTTTACGGTGAGCAACGTAGCAGCCAACAATGAGATAAAAGTAGATGATTTCTTTCATAATTTGTCCTTAAATGCCTAATTAGATAGGTTAAATTTGAATGAATATATGGTTCTGGGCGTGTGTAATTTAGTTGTTTTATGATAAAATTTGACTTATAAATTAACTAGCAACAGGTAGTGTCTATTAGCTTCCCTAGTTGTGGGTAAGCTAACCTGATAGTGGGTGATGCGGTGAGTGTGAACGAAAAAATCCGAAAAGTCAGAGAATCTAAAGCATGGTCGCAAGAGCAAATGGCTGAAAAGCTGAATATGTCATTAAATGGCTATGCCAAAATTGAACGTGGCGAAACAAAATTATATCTAGATAAACTGGAGCAAATTGCTCAAGTGTTTGATATTGATGTTGTAGAGCTGATGCAGTCTGATGGTCAAAATATCTGTTTCCAAATTGAATCGCCGCTAGGCTCGGTCTATCAAGGTGGTGGAGAAACTCAAATGTTGATTGAGATTGAGCGGTTGAAGTTAGAGCTTTCTCACGCTAGAGAAAAGGAAAGTTTACTTACCAAAATGCTTGAACAAAAAGATAGTGAGATTCAGGCATTAAAAGATTTACTGAAGGTAGTAATGCCTGAATAACTAAAACAAAAATGTAATTGACTACCGTATTTTTCGAAGAAAGAGATAACAAATGAATATTTTAGGTATTAGGGTTTCTCCCAAAACTATTTATTTTTCTATTTTTGATTCAAATGAATATTCATTTAAGAATGTTGAAAAAATTAGTGTTCCACAAGCTCTTATTATCCCTGAGCAATTAAAATATATTCGTAACAATATTTTAGATTTATTACGCGAATATAAAGTTGAAAAAGCTGGCATAAAAATTACTGAAGGAAATGCTCAATCCATCTCAATAGAACGATTATATCTTGAAGGTGTAATTCAGGAAACATTCGCTAGTAGCCAAATTAAAAGTTATAAAACATTAATGCTTTCAGGGATTGCTAGTCGATTAAATACTAATGCTAGAGAATTAAAAAAATATATTGAAAATAAGCCTAATAATACAGGGATTGATATGAGTGTTTCTGACTTTAATAAAGAAGAAATAGAAGCAATGCTAGTTGCAGTGGCGGTGGCACAATGACGATGGAAAAAGTTTATTCACCGGCATTAGTTTCTTTCCATAAAGAGAAAGAAATTGGACAGGAAGGTAAAAACTCTAGGGTATATCTCGCACATGATGAATATATGAATGCTCAAATTGTTGTAAAAGAGATACCAAATTCAGGAGATACCCAAAAACTATTGTTAGAAGCTCAGATTCTCTATGCAAGTTCACATCCAAATGTAGTTCAGATTCAATATGCCTGTAAAGATGATAGTAATGTTTATATAGCAATGCCATTTTATAAAAACGGCTCATTAAAATCTATAATGGCTAATAGAATGCTAACAGCGAGAGAAATTATTCGTTATGCCATTCAATTTATTAGTGGTGTAGCACATATTCATTCAAAGGGGCTTCTGCATTTAGATATTAAACCTGATAATATTCTTATTTCTGATAATAACGAAGCTTTATTATCGGATTTTGGACTTGCAGATTACACCGATAATAACGGGTGGTATCAAGTAACCAGACATTATATAAAACATACGACTCCTGAAATTTGGGACGATAATGGCAACTGTTTAGGCTGGGCAACAGTTCAATTTGATATATTTCAAATTGGTTTGACGTTGTATCGAATGTGTATTGGTGACATAGCCTTTAATGAACAATTTGAAAAAGTACGTGTGTCTCGTGAGCGTTTTTTGGACAGTTTAAATAAGAAAGAATTTCCGAACCGCAGTATTGTTTTACCACATATCCCTGAGACTTTAATGAGAATTATTTGCCAATGTCTAGAAGTTGATGTGAGCAAACGATACTCTAGCGTTAGGGCAATCTTAAATGATTTGAGTAAAATAGAGCACGAGGGATTAGATTGGCAATATACCAGTACAGAATCTAATCATCAGTGGAACTTTGAAGATGAAAAAGGTCTAAGTTACATAGTGAGTACTAGTAAAAATGACTATAAAGATTATAGAGTAACAAAAAATGGTAGGAAATATACTCCTAAGGCTAAGGGCATTAGAGCTTTTTTACTAAAATTAATATGAAAATAGCAATAAAAGTAGATCGAAAAACATTTCAATCAAGATGCTCTCTTGTTGAGTCTAAAAGAAATGAGCCAACAGCAGAATCAAAACAAAATGCTCAAAAAATTATAGGCTATAAACAGGAGGGGAACTATTTTGTTGCTGTAATAAAAGAAAAAGACTAATTCAAACCGCTATTGTGGCGGTTTTCTTTTATCTATTGCTTGGAGATATACGACTACTTTTCTATCAAATTTCTGAATGTTATATCAAATGCAATTTGAGTATCATTAGACATTTTCCGATAATACTTAATTAGCTGTTGCTCTTTTTCGTTTAACTTAGAGCTATTTATTGAACTATAAAACATTTCTCCTTCATTCCGCATTAACCAATTCAAATCAACATTCAACACATCACTAACTTTTATCAAAACTTCAGCACTTGGATCACGTTCATTGAGCAAATAGTTCTGAAGGGTGCGATAAGGTACATCAAGTAATTCAGCAAAGGCTTTAATACTCAAGCCTTTATACTCCATCACCTCTCTTAAACGGTTGTTTATACTCATTTTTGTATCCCATATTGACTTTTGTGTAGTTTTTGAGTATGATTAAATCATCTTATATACCCACATTGTACATTTTTTTAGATTTATGGCACAGCATTTTTTGTTATCTAGCTCTGCAAGAAAATTAAGTCCGCTAAAGATAGCTCAACTATCTGATGCAGATGCATTTTCTTTATTGCATGAATTGCGCTGGAGAAGTGAAAATGAACAAGTTTGCCCTAAATGTGGTGTACAACATCAAGCCTATTTTATCTCTACTCGTAAACAGTGGCGATGCAAACATTGTAAGCATACCTTTAGCATTACATCAGGGACGATTTTTGCGAATCATAAGTTGCCGATTCAAACCTATTTATTTGCTATTGCATTATTTGTGAATGCGGTAAAGGGAATTTCCGCTTGCCAACTCTCGCGCGATTTAAACGTGCAATATAAGACGGCTTTTACACTTGCTCACAAAATCCGTGAAAGTTTACAAATTCAGAAACAGTTATTTCCGCTTTCAGGTGAAATCCATATCGACGGCACTTACATCCATTCCGCCCCACGTCCTAAAAACAAGAAAAGTGAACGTGTCGATAGACGTTTAAAAGCGAATGCAAATCCGAATAAACGTTCTATTTTGGTGATGCGAAACCGTTATAGTGAAGCAGAAACGGCTCAAAATCCGCACTTAATTGGTGCGAAGAAAACCTTAACGTTTCAGATTTTATCGGAAAATACCCAAGTCGTGAATAAACTTGCCACCACCTACATTAAAGCAGGTAGTCGCATTCACGCAGACGAAAACTCGGCTTATGACGAATTGATGATTCACTACGATTTACGCCTTGTGAACCATCAAAAAGAATACCGTAGCGATGAAGGTATCACTAACAATCTTGCAGAAAGCTATTTCAGTCGCTTTAAGCGTATGATTATCGGCACGCACCATAAAATCAGCAATAAATACCTCGATAATTACGCCAATGAATGTGCTTATCGTGAAGATAATCGCCGTGTCGATAACCTTAGCTTGTTCAACAGTACGCTTGAGCAATGCCTTGCCACCGACAATGCAACCGACTGGCAAGGCTATTGGCAAGGTAATCACCGCCCAGCAGAAAGGCTCATGATGTAATGGCAAAGAAAATCTACCTTAGTCAAATTCAGGCGAAAGTCGACCGCTTGCAGCGTGAACGAAAGCAAGTATTAGAACACCTTGAATTGGTTGATAGCAAAATCAAAAAGCTCCAAGATGCCTTAGAGGTGATGGAAGCCGAAGCTTTGACTAATGAATACGATACCGAGGTTTACTCTTATCGTACTTATAAACGGCGATTTAAAGGGAAACTCCGCCAATTATTACTGGCAGAATTAAAAGCCGAACCCGACCGATATTTTACCGTGAATGAGTTGATTAAACGCGTATTAATCAAGTGCGGTCAAGAACCTATCATTCACCCTCAACATACCGTGTCGATGCGTGCTGCGTTAAAGCATTGGCTTGATAAAGGTGTTGTAGAACGATTGGAAATTAATGTGGTGGACGTGAAATGGAAATTCAAAGATAATGAGCTTAAAACATAATCAATTTAAGGAAAGTTTATGCTGTATATTCCTCAAACACACCCTAAACGCTATGTAAGTAGTATTGTGGCATTAAACGTGCATAGTCCAAATGGTACGGGCGATTGGCATAGTGCGGCAGCGTTAAATGATGATGCTTATCCGCAAGATTTTTACATTTACGGTGAAAACCAAAAAAGAAACACTAATCATCTATTGGGAAATCTAGGCGTAATTGATGGCACTAAACGATTAAATGAAATGGGATATTACCCTAAAAATTATCCTGTTTGGCTTGCCGACCACCCCCGTGCTTGCGTGGATTATCTCTATACCGCTGTACTTCAAACAGGCTCAATCGGACGTGTTATTTTAGATGATTGGTTCCCTAATGATGAAGATAAACAGTCAGTTTATGATTTGCTGAATCAAATTGAACCACACTTAACTGAACAAGAATGGGAAAATTTACAATTATGGAAACGCAAAAACCCGATAATGTAATGCTCACGGAACGTGATAAACATCACGAAAAATTGATGGTGAATATCCTAAAAAATCTTTCTGATACGCCTTTGGTTTTAAAGGGCGGTACAGCACTTTATCTCGGTTACGGCTTAAACCGTTTTTCCGAAGATTTAGATTTTGACTCTGGTAAGAAGTTAAATTTGCTCAATAAAATTAAAGCATCAGCTCCGCACGGTATTGTCATTGATGAGATTAATGTGAAAAAAGATACAGATACAGTGAGCCGTTATATTGTGAATTATCATATCCGTGATACAGGTGTCAAAGATGCCCTAAAAATGGAAATTTCTTACCGAACACCCGCATCAGATGAGCAAATTACGGTTAAAGATGGCATTCGTTTTTCATCGGTAGAACGCATTATTGATAACAAACTGCACGCCGCTTATGATGGTGATAATATTCGAACGAAAGGGCGTGATTTATTTGATTTGCATTTCTTAGCAAGCCATTATGCTGAACATTTCGATGATGAACTTGCTGCACGTTTAAAAGGTTTTTCACAAGATCCTGATAAATTAGTGAGCTTATATCGGGAAGATATTGAAGCCGATCCATTACTAAATAAGATTATGGACGTTGAACAAATTGCACTTGAGCTAAATGAAATGGCAGAAATGATTTATTTCACGCAACAAATGCACAATCACCCAGCTATGCAGGCATTAACGCCTAATGCTCAAAAGCAATTTAAAGCATTGCTAGATGAAGCAACAAATAAGAAAGAAGAAACACCACAAAATGTTGTGTCGTCCTCGCTTAAAATGAAATTCTAAATGATAATAGCGGTATTTCTACCGCTATTCCTTCCCCCTATTCAAACGATTTTAACCGCCATTCTGATGTATCAAACATTCCTCTTTTCTTAATCTTATAATGTAAGTACTTCTCTTGTCGCTCAATGATTCCTTGTTTATATAACTTACGCAGTGCATTTCCGATAGCACATTTATGCTGTATTGTTACTTCAGGGTAATGAGTGGTTAATAACTCTTTATCTATTTTAATCGCATAAGAAGTGATTAAATATAAATCTAGCCATTGATTCTTTTGTTTAAATACTTCTGAAATTAGATACGATAAATTCTTATTGAATGGTTTTTGACGAAGTAATTTTGCAGCATCATAATCCTTTTTAATCGTGTTAAAATCAAAATTGGGATCGATATATCCTAAAGATGTTGTAAAAGAGCTAATCTGTGCTTCTAATAATTTCTCTTGATTAACCAATTCTTTCAATCTATAAGAGACAATCGTTTTTTCTTTATGGCATTTCTCAAGTAACTTTACCATTTGCGAAATTAGATAGGCTTCTGACATAATAAAAATCTCCATTGAATTGTAAGTTCAATGGAGATTGTAGTGTTTTCAAGTGGTTAAATCTTTGTGCAACTGCTACATAATGCCGCGGCGATGGCAAAAACAAAGCTTCAGAAATACGAGATGGCAACGCTCAAGCGGAGTGATATTTTGCCACACCCTAAAAATCCTCGACAAATTGATGCAAAGGCACAAAAAACACTTTTCAACAAGATGGGAGAGATCGGTTTATTGCAGCCGCTAATTGTCAACAAAAGAACAGGTTATTTACTCGGTGGTCATCAACGCTTGGCAGTGATGGATAAACACGAAAAATACAAAGACGGTAAGAATGATTATGAGCTTGATGTTGCTTTAGTTGATTTACCAGAAAAAGATGAATTGGCGATGCTAGTTTTTCTTAATAATCCTTCAGCACAAGGGACTTGGCAAACTGATTTATTAGCAGAAATCAATTTAGAGCTTGGTGTTTCGTTTGATGATATGGGTTTTGACCGTTTAGATGTCGATTTATTATTTGATGGAGATAGTCGTTTCAGTGAGTTGTTTGAAGATGATCCAGAAGTTAAAGAGACGAAAGCATCCCTCGACGAGATTAAGGCTCACCGTAAAGAGAGTACGGAAAAATTAAAAGAGGCTAACTCTGCGGAGTTCCATTTTGTTGTGGTGTGTAAAGACGAAAAAGAAAAGCGAGAATTGCTCAAAAGTATGAAAATTCCTGCTCACGAAAGTTGGGTAAGTGCGGCTGCATTGCAAGGATTGAAGAGAGGTTCTGATGGCTGATAAGAAAAATAAAGGCGGTCGTCCTGCAACGGTTTTAAATGATGATCAACTTGCTCAAGTAGAGGCATTAGCATCATTTCTTACTTTAGACCAGATAGCAGATTATTTCTGCATTGGTAGAACTACATTTCATCGTATTATGGAACGACAAGAAGAGGTTTCGGTACGCTATAAAAAAGGGAGAACAAATGCGATCGGTACGGTTGCAAAATCTCTTATTCAACAAGCTCGTGAAGGCAATATTACTGCTCAGATTTTTTACTTAAAAACACAAGGCGGCTGGAAAGAAGGTAATCAACTTGAAATTGAAGTAAAAAAAGAACAAAAACTACCATCACTATCGGAGTTATTTGGCGATGCGACAGAAACTAAATCCGATACTACAACCGCTAATTAGCCCATTTCGCTATAAGGTGCTTTATGGTGGGCGTGGGAGCGGTAAATCTTGGGGAGTAGCTCAGCTTTTAGTTGAAATTGCAATGCGTTCTAAAGTACGTGTTTTCTGTGGGCGTGAGTTGCAAAATTCGATGAGTGATTCGGTGATTAAGTTGATTGCGGACACGATCGAAGATTTAGGTTATTTGGCTGATTTTGAAGTACAACGCAATGCGATTTATTGCTTGAAAACGGGTGCTGAATTTATGTTTTATGGCATCAAAAATAATCCGAACAAAATTAAATCACTTGAGGGGATTGATTTAGTTTGGATTGAAGAAGCCGAAAACGTCTCTGATGAAAGTTGGAATATTTTGATCCCAACTATTCGTAAAGAGGGTTCTGAAATTTGGATTACGTTTAACCCGAAAAACTTGCTTGATCCAACTTACCAGCGGTTTGTGATCAACCCTCCTCATAATGCCTTTGTTCAAAAGGTTAATTTTACTGAAAACCCCTACTTTCCCGAAACGTTGCGGCTTGAGATGGAAAGTTGCAAAGAGCGGGATTTTGAGCTTTACCGTCATATTTGGCTTGGTGAGCCAGTGGCAGATTCAGACTTATCAATCATTAAGCCTGTTTGGATTGAATGTGCGGTGGATGCTCACAAGCGGTTAAATTTCGCTGCAAGCGGTCGAAAAATTGTGGGCTTTGACGTTGCCGATGATGGGGCTGATGCGAATGCTATTTGTTTTGCACACGGTTCTGTGGTGCTTGGTTTAGAGGAGTGGCGGGGCGAAGATGTGATTAAATCCGCATTACGTACCCATTCAAAAGCAGTGGAATGGCAAGCAGATGAAATTGTTTTCGACTCTATCGGTGTTGGTGCGGGTGTGAAAGCAAAATACCGAGAAATTGAGACGAATCAGATCAACTGTATCGGCTTTAATGCAGGTGCTGCAGTGTTTAATCCTGATTCCTTTTACACACAAGGCAAGAAAAACGGCGATATGTTCGGCAATATTAAAGCTCAAGCGTGGTGGCAATTACGAGATCGTTTTTATAAGACCTATCGTGCGATCAAATATGGCGATGTTTATTCCGTTGATGAAATGATTTCACTCAGTAGCGATATACCTGATTTGGACTATTTAAAAGCAGAACTCTCTCGCCCTCGCGTAGATTACGATAATAACGGCAAAGTGCGGGTAGAAAGTAAGAAAGATATGCGTAAGCGTGGTATTCCCTCACCAAATAAAGCGGATGCACTCGTGATGTGCTTTGCCCCAATTAGACGCGATGTGCTCAAACAAACCGCCCTCAAACTCTATTAAGGATTCACTATGTCAGTTCATCTTCCCACCGCTGAAATGGTGGAATTAACCAAGAAAACTAAAATCATTGATGATTTACTCGGTGGCACGGCAACAATGCGAAAAGCCGCACAAACCTACCTTTTCCAAATGGAAATGGTAGAGCCCGATAGTTACCGCAAACGCCTTGAGCGTTCGACCCTTTATCCTGCCTTGTCGGAAACCCTTTCGCAAATGACAGGGCGTGTGTTCTTCAACCCGATTGACGTTGCCGATGTGACAGAAACAGTGCAAGCCCTTTTTGATGATGTGGATTTAGTAGGCAATAACCTTGATGTGTTCGCCTCCCGCTGGTTTTATTCCGCCTTGGCATATGGTTGCTCCTTTGCTTTGATTGATTTCACGCGTGTTGAAGCGGTGAAAAGCCGTGCGGAAGAGAAAGCCTTAAATGCCCGTCCTTATTGGGTGCATATTAAACCGCATCAAGTGTTAGGCATTAAAACCGCACGAGTCAATGGTAAACAAGCGATTACTCAATTTCGCTATGTTGTCCATGAACAGGTTGAGGAGGGTGAATTTGGCGTGAAAACCGTGAAGCACGTTTATGTGTATGAAATCGGCAAAGTGCGGAAATTTAGCGAAGCAGAGGGTGAGTTTCGTTTTGAATCGGAATTGCAACTGACGGCACAAAATCGACCGCTTGATTTTGTGCCTGTCGTGCCATTTATCACCAAGCGTAACGAACTCACCAATGCCATTGAGCCGCCTTTAATGGAGTTGGCGTATTTGAATATCAAGCATTGGTCTAGCCAATCCGATCAGGACAACATCACTAACATTGCTCGCGTGCCATTGTTAGCGATTTATTCCAATGATGAAGTGAAACAGCTTGCTATTGGTGGCAGTGCGGTTCATCTTCCGACGGGTAGCTCAATGCAATTTGTCGAACACTCTGGACAAGCGATTGAAGCAGGAATGGCAAGCTTGAAAGACTTAGAAGAGCAAATGAAAACCGCAGGGGCGAAGTTGCTCACTAAAACCGCCTTAGCAATGACTGACAGCCAAGCTCGTGATGAAGCGGGTAAGGAAATTTCCCAATTGCGATTGCTTGCTAATCGTTTTGAAGATGCGATTGATTTAGCCTTGGAATATACAGGGCATTGGCTTGGCATTGCCAAAGAGCAAGTGGGTAACGTGCAGATTTCGGGCAACATTGAAAACGATCTTGACCCGTCCGCTTCAATGGCAAGCGTGATTCAGTTGCGTAATGCGGGCGTGATTTCGAATCAATCCACCTTTGACGAAGCCAAACGCCGTGGATTATTAGCCGACGGCTTAGAATGGGATACAGAGCAAGAACGCCTGCAATCGGAGGGAATGCATTTTGACCTCGAAAAAACATCAGAAACAAACACTTAGACAACGCATTGCCCACGCTTTAACTGACCGTAAAATTCTGCATTTTCGCTATGATGCCCATTTACGCCAGCAGGTGTACAAGCGGTTAAATGCACTGCAAAAATTGCTGATTAACCGCATCAGTGCTATCGGTGTCGAAGCCTTGCCCGCTAAAAAACTGGATAAACTGCTCACCGAACTGCAAACGGAAATTGCAAAAACGTATCAAGAAACGACCGCTTACACTCGATACGAGTTAAGCGGTTTTTTACCGCTTGAAGCAGTCAAAATCAGCCAGCTTTATAATGATGAAATCGGCTTTGATTTGTTTAATGATGTGCCAAAAGAACGGATTAAAGCGATTAAAAACGTTGCTGTGATTGAAGGGCAACCGTTAGAAGCATGGTGGAATAAACAGCGTGCCGATTTAGCCTTTAAATTTGAGGGGATTATTCGCACAGGCGTTGCCGAAGGCAAACAAAACGGACAACTTGCCACTGAAGTGCGTGAGTTAATGAGCGTTAGCCGTCGTACCGCAGATACTTTAGTCATTACTGCTGTGGCAAAAGTGGCTGACACTGCCCACGAAGCTTTGCGTGATGCCAATCTTGATATTCTGCAAGGAGAAGAGCATCTTTCCACCCTTGATATGCGGACTTCTACCGTTTGCCAAGTGCGTGATGGCAAGCGATGGGATTTAGACAAAAAGCCAATCGGGCATAACATTCCCTACAAACGCCCACCGTTGCACCCTCGTTGTCGCAGTATTCTCCAGCTTGTGACGAAAAGCTGGGAAGAATTAGGCGTGCAAGGAATGCAAGAAATGCCCACCAGCACCCGTGCATCAATGGACGGTCCAGTTGATGAGAGGGTTAACTATGAGAGTTGGCTCAACAGTAAAACAGCTGAAGAGAAAGAGCAGATTCTGGGTAAAGGTAAAGCCGATTTATGGCAACGTGGTGTGATTACGTTTTCGGATATGTTAGACCAATCTGGCAGGGCGTTGACGTTGAGGGATTTACAAAAATCCTATACGCAATCTTGGATAGCGGAAGATATTTATCAACGTATTTCAGAAGAAGTAAAAAATAGTCCTAAAATTCAGGCATTTAAAGCCGCTTATAACATTACTCATCACGAGATTGTTGCAATGAAAGCCTACACGAGCGAGCTTTATTGGGATTTAAATCAAAATATGCGTAATGATAATCTTACACTGACTGATAATCGGTTTATTGCTGTGGTAAATCAAGGGTTGGAAAAAGCGCCTGCTTACGAAGGTGTAACTTATCGCGATACGACTTTGCCAGATGAGGTATTAGAAAAATATCAGATAGGTAAAATAGTCACAGAAAAAGCTTTTACGAGTTCAAGCATTGATAATAGTTTATCAACTTTTAAAGGTAATGTTCGATTTATTATTCAAAGTAAGAATGGTAAAATAATCGAAGATATTAGTGATTATCCTGATGAACGAGAAGTTTTATTTAAAAATAAAACTCAATTCAAGGTTCTTAAACGAGCTATCAATGAGAATGTTACGGAAATTACACTGGAGGAAAAATGACATCAGTTCTTGATTTACCTTTAGAAGAGCAAAAAAAATTAGCCGAAGAAGATGGAATGCCTTTTGAGGAATGGGTGCTGCATACAAAAAAAGTACTTAAAGAATGTGATGAGTTTCAAGAAGAACTCAAAAATCACAAACCAACGGAAGAAGAAAAAGCTGAAAAAATAAAAGCACTTCGAGAAAATCCGAACGCTATCCATTTTTATCGCAGAGTAACTGATAATTACAATTTAACAGTGGAAGAAGCGATTGAAGCTATTAAGCGTAGTTAGGCAATCCAATGAAACGCAACTGGGATTTAATCCGTCGCATTCTGCTTAAACTAGAAGAAAAGGCTGTTCCTGAAGATTTTTTGATGTCTGATCAGATTCAAGGCTTTGATCGTGTAACTGTCGCTTATCATTTTAAGTTACTGCATCAAGCAGGCTTAATCGAAGGAATGGATAGCTCTTCGATTGGGCAGTTTGATTTTTATGTCACGGGGCTGACCTGGCAAGGGCACGAATTTCTCGATAAAATCCGTAACGATACTTTATGGCAAAAAGTGAAAGCAACCGTGCAAAGTAAAAGCCTTGATTTGTCATTTGACGTTATCAAAACAGTCGCAACGAATTTAATTAGCTTGGCATTATAAACAAACTGAAAAATTTAACCGCTTACAGCAATGTAGGCGGTTTTTTTACGCCTTGGAAAAGGCAACTCTCACTAAACTGGAAGGAAATCCATTATGACAATGAAACTTAAACTTGATGAAAACAACAATGTGGTGGTGAAAGACGGAATGCCTGTGTATGTTCACGCAGATGGAAAGGAAATTCCCTTTGATGCGAATAAAGCAACCGTCAAAATCGCAGAATTAAACGGTGAAGCCAAACAACATCGTGAAGCAAAAGAGGCGGTGGAAGCCAAATTGAAAGCCTTTGAAGGGATTGACGATCCGAAAGCCGCTATCAAAGCCTTGGAAACCGTGAAAAATCTCGATGATAAGAAGCTGATTGATGCGGGCGAAGTGGAGAAGGTCAAAGCAGAAATGCGTAAAACCTTTGATGAACAACTGGCAGAATCCAAATCTCACGCTGAAAAACTGCAATCACAATTGCACGCAGAACTGATTGGTGGTTCGTTTGCTCGCTCTAAATATGCTGCAGAACATTTAAATTTACCTTCTGATGTGGTGCAAGCCTTCTTCGGTAAGCATTTCAGTATTTCAGATGAAGGTAAAGTGGTCGCGAAGTTCGCCGATGGCAATGAAATTTACAGCCGTTCACGCCCAGGTGAAAAAGCTGATTTTGAGGAAGCATTAGAGGCGTTAGTCGGGGCGTATCCAAATAAAGATGCGATTTTAAAACCATCAGGTACATCAGGTTCAGGTGCAGGCACGGGAACCGGCGGTGGTAATGCCCCGAAATCCCTTGCCGAATGCAAAACTGACGCAGAAAAAATTGCGTATATGCAACAACATTCATAATCGGGTGCAAGAGATTGCACCTTTTTTATTTTAACTACGGTGCAATCGCACCATTTAATAGGAGCTTATTATGGCTTTTGACTTACAAGTCTTCAACAAACAAACGCATTTAGCGTTAACTGAAACGGTCGATCAAGATATTGAAAAATTCAATCAAGCCTCAGGTGGCGTGATTACCTTGCAAAATGCCCCAACACAAGGTGATTTTGATATTCGTGCAAGCTTTAAAGCGATTCAAGGCTTAGTGCGTCGTCGTAATGCGTATGGCAGTGGTACGGTGCAAGCGAAACGCTTAGAGCAATTACTCAATGTAGCCGTAAAAGTGGCTGCAGGCACGCACCCGATTGAGTATGAACCGCAACAATATCGTTGGGTATTACAAAACCCTGAGCTTGCGGCGGTAGAAATCGGGCAACAACTTGCCAAAGCCCGTTTAGCGGATATGTTAAACACCGCAATTTTAGGGGCGGTTGCTGCAATTGGCGGTCAAACAGCAGCCGTGTTAGACGACAAGAAAAATGCCCCGAATTTCCGCACACTTAATAAAGCAGCGGCATTATTTGGCGACCGCTCTAGTGCATTAAAAGCGTGGATTGTGCATTCAACCACCTTACACACCTTGTACGACAACGCCTTAACCAACGCAGAACGTTTGTTTACTTACGACAACGTGAGTGTGATGCGTGATCCGTTTGGTCGCTTGTTTGTGGTTACAGACAGCCCTGCATTAGTGGATAGCACTGGTGCGGCTTATAACACGCTAGGTTTGCAAGAAAATGCGGTGATGGTGAGCGGTAACAACGACTTCAACAGCGAAATGCAGCCAAAATTAGGCGGTGAAAATATCGCAGCGGTTTATCAAGCAGAATGGACTTATAACTTAGGTATTCTCGGTTATGAGTGGGATATGACTGCAGGCGGTAAATCTCCTGATGATACTAAATTAGGGGCTTCAGCCAACTGGCGTAAAACGGCTACCTCATTGAAAGATACTGCAGGTGTGTTGGTGAAAACCAAGTAACGGTAATAAAAAGCGAAGCCCCGTGTAACGGAGAATTACACGGGGCTTCTTTTATTCCAACTTTAAAGAGGTGCGTAAAATGCTGAAAATGTATTTAGAACATACGCAAATTAAAGTCCTTGTTTGGGCTGTTTTATTTATTGCTTTTACCTTTGCGATGGCGAATTTAATTGCCGCGATCAAATGGTGGTAAGTTAAGGAGCAAAAATGACCGCTTATCTTTCCGTAGAAGAAGCCAATGCGTATCACAATTTGCGAATGAGCAAAGAGGCGTGGGCAGCGTTAGATGAAGAGGAAAAGGCTCGCCGCTTGGTGAGTGCGTCAGATTTCTTAGATGTGAATTACCGTTTTACGGGCGAAAAAGCCGACCCAATGCAGCTACGCCAATTTCCGCGTAAAGGATTTGAATCGTTAAAAATCCCTACCGCCATTATCTATGCCGTGTGTGAACTAGCATTACAAGAAAATCTCAACCAAAACGCAGAGCAGAAGATGACCAGCGTAAAAGTCGGCAGTTTATCGGTCAATTATGACAACCGTGCAACGATTGCCGATAGCAGTAACCGCTTTGATTATGTGCGACAACTGTTAGTCGCTTGGTTAGATCGCAGTAGCTTTGGCGTGGTGAAATTGGAGCGTGGCTAATGCAACTTTATCAAAACTTACAGCAGGTCTCGACCAAGCTTATTCGCCAGTTTGGCAGCCCTTGTGTGATTTCACAAGTAAAAACGGGCAAATATAACCCCGAAACGGGCGAAGTGAGCCAATCAAAACGCAGTGTATCGGCATCCTGCTTATTTGATACGCTTGCCTACGATTTTAGCCGTCAGACCACGCATGCCGATGTTCAAGTGGGCGATGTGTTGATGTTACTCACTGAAAAAGCGGAAGTGAACGACATTGTGTCGGTCAATGGCGAAAAGTGGCAAGTGATTCGGGTGCAGCCGATTCGTCCTGCACAACAAGCGATTTATTATCAAGCACAAGGAAGACGTTATGGGTAGATTTAGTGCCACCATTGATGGCTTTGTGGATTCCGCATTATTGGCTCAAACACAAGGCTTTCGCAAAATTGCGTTAGATACCCTCAACAAGGTACAGAAGAAAACACCTGTTGATAGTGGCGCGTTGCGACGTTCGTGGACGGTTGCCTTGAATGCTGTACCGAGCAATTACGATGGTAGTCAAATCGCCATTGCTCAGGCTCGGTTGTCCGATACGATAGTGATTGCGACGGATAAACCTTATGCCCCTATGCTGGAGTATGGGTTATACCCTAGTCCTTCCAAAACAGGGAAGACACGACGTGGTTATTCTGTGCAAGCCCCTCAAGGGATGATTCGCATTTCCGTGGATGAAATCAATGCGTATTATGCTCAACATTCACCTCTATGAGGTAGGCAATGAAACCGCAAATTCGACGCATTTTAGAAAGTCATTTAGCAAAATTGGATGCTTTTCCGACCGCTTGGGAAGGGGTGAAAACAGAGCCTAAACTGCCTTATCAAGCGGTCTATTTAACGGTCAATACAGCAAAGACCAGTACGATTTCCGATAAACCGCTTGCGACAGAAACGGGCTTTTTACAGCTCACTTTATTTTTTGACAACGGGCAAGGCACAAAAGCGATTGAGCAGAGAGCGAGTCAGCTACGCCAACATTTCTACGGCTTGAGTGTGGTTGAATCCCACATTCAGCTGATTATTCATCACCCACCGCAAATCGGTGGGCTTTTTTTATCAGGCAATAGCCTTGCATTGCCGATAACGATTCCTTTTACTGCTTATCAATTGGAGGACAACGATGGCAAACTCACAAGGGACACAGCGTTCGGTGGCACTGTCTAAAGAAACCACCTTCGGCACGAAACCTGCCAAAAACACGGCGAAATTATTGCCTCGTATTGAAACTTCACTTAACGTTAATTTTGAGTCATTCCAGTCTGAAGAAATTCGCGACGATATGCAACGTGCGGCTTCAATTGTCGGGTTTGAAAAAGTGGAAGGCGATGTAAAAGGTGAACTTGCCGCAGGGCAATGGGCGTGGGCATTTGCTGCGGCTTTACGAGGTGCTTTTGGTGCTGAAGCGAAACCGCCGATTATCAAGAAAACCGCAAACGGGCAAGGTGAGAAAAACGGTAAGATTTTAGTTGTACCACAAACCGCACATTCGACGGATAGCTTCACGATTGAAGACTGGTTTAAAGATATTGGCTTATCTCGCCAGTATCTCGGTTGCCGTGTATCAAAATTATCACTGGAAGTGGAGCCGAATGGCATTGCCTCTGTTACCGTCACCTTTTTAGGGCAACGTGGGGAAGAGCAAACTGCCCAATACTTTACCAATCCGACTGATATCGCACAATCGGGCAAACTAGCGGGCGTGAAGGGGTCATTGCAAGTCAATAAGCAACAAATGGCACTAATTACCTCGTTTAAGCTTGATATTGATTTGAACGCATCCAGTGAAGCGGTGCTAGGGGCGACTTATGCCCCCGATGTATTTATTGGCACCGTTGCCGTCAGTGGTTCATTTACGATGTATCTGCAAAATAAAGCGATGATTGATGCGGTACGTCTTGGCACTAACCTTTCTTTGGCGTTGCGAATGGATGCAGAAACCGCGAACAACAGCGATTACATGGCGATTATTCTGCCAGCGATTAAAGTCACCTCTTCTGAAATTGATGACGGGGCGAAAAACTTAATGCAAACCCTTAATTTTGATGCCTTCCCTGGGGTGTGGGATGCAGCCAGCACGATTGACGACAGCTTAAAAGTGGCTACGACAATGATTGTGCAAGATACGCTGGCTTAATACCTTTACAAGCGGTCAATGTTGACCGTTTTTTTGCAACATAAGGAAATTTTATGGACTTAAAAAACTTATCAAAATCAGCTTTAGCAGAAACTTTTACCTTTAACTTGCTTCATCCTGAAACGAGTGATGAATTGGGGGTAAAAATCAGTGTGGTGTCGGCAAAATCAGACAAGGCATTTGCTTACTTGCAGAAAAAACTGAAAAAAGAGCAATTGCGTGAAATTGAAAATGCCAAAAGTCGCAAGCCTCAATTAAAAGGTTTAGATGAATTACGCACAGAAACCTTAGAGCTTGCCTTAAGCCGCTTAGAGAATTGGGACGGTTTAGAGTGGGAAGGTAAACCGCTTGCCTTTAGCGAAGAAAATGCCCGTATGGTATTGAGTGAATGCGATTGGATGATTGACCAAATTCTGGAACATTCCAACGATTTGGGAAAGTTCTTGACGGCTTAATTGACGATTTGCTGCGTTACGCCCAAAAAGAGTTTGAGTTGGATAAACGCCCCAAAGAGAGTAAAGCGACCTTGAGAGCACATTTACTCTCGCTGTATGAGCAGACAGGCGAAATGCCCGTCGAGCTTGACAATGAGCCACCGAATGATGCGGTGGCTTATTTATTGGGTTATTTCCAACAACTTTCCACGGCAAGACAGTGCGGAATGAGCTTGAACCCGCTGACTTTTACGGAAATAGAGGCGTGGGGCAGGCTCTATAAAATGAAGCTCGACAGTTGGGAAATTGATGTGATTAAACAATTGGATTTAATTTATCTCAATACGCAAATGGAGCATTGATGGAAACCTTAAATTTTAGTCCTGATTATCAAGCGAGCAAAAAGCAAAGCCCGAAATTGAGTGAAGTTGATTTTGGCGATGGCTATACCCAATCTCGCCCGCAAGGGTTAAACCATAACCGAGCGACCTTTAATCTGACTTTTAGCGGTAATCCTGCTCGTATTCGGCAGATTGATGATTTCCTCACAAGACACGGCGGCTATCAAGCCTTTCTCTGGACGCCACCGTTTGGTCAACAGGGGAAATATAAATGTAAAGAGCATCAAATTACCTACCAACAAAGCTATTGGCAACTGACTGGCGAGTTTGAGGAGGTCGTTTCATGACCGCCAATATCACTCCAACATTTCAGCTTGAACTGGCAAAGCTCGAACAAACGGCGTTGCTTGACTTGTTCGAGGTCGATATGCGACAGCTTACGGGCAAAGACGGCAATCGTGGCGAACTGTTCCGTTTTTATGCGGGTACGAATGAACTCACTCAGCCGATTATTTGGCAAGGCAACCGCTATACGCCCTTTGGGGTCAAGGCTGAGGGCTTTGAAATGTCAGGACAAGGAGCGAGCAATCGCCCCACGCTCACGGTCATCAATTTTGATGGTTTTGTGACCGCACTCTCGAACAACTTTGAGCAATGCTTAGGTGCGATTGTACGCAGACGGCAAGTGTATGCTCAGTTTTTAGATGCCGCAAACTTTAAAGCGGGCAACCGCAATGCCGATCCACAGCAAGAGCGAGTCAGTTATTACCTGATTGAGCAATTAACCACGCTCACGCAAGATATGGCGACCTTTACGCTGGCGTTGCCGATCGAAACCGATAATGCCGTGATTAACAAGCGAACGATTTTAGTCACGTGCCCGTGGGTGTATCGCTCAATCGAATGCGGTTATACGGGCAATCCTGTTGCGGACGAAAAAGACCAACCGACCACCGACCCGAAAAAAGACAAATGCTCGGGGTGTTTGCGGGGGTGTCGGCTACGTCATAACACTCTCAATTATGGTGGGTTTATTGGGGTCAATAAATTGGGGTAGAAAATGAAAACCATTGAACAAACCATTTTAGACCACGCTAAACAATGCGAACCGCAAGAGGCGTGCGGATTGATTCTCAGTGACCCTATGATGGGCGAGCGGTTTTATTACCCTTGCCAAAACATAGCAGCCGATCCGCTTAATTTCTTTGAGATTTCGCCTGAGGAGCAAATCGAGGCAGAAAAATTGGGGTGGATTGAGGCGATTGTTCATTCACACCCGAACGGTGAACCTGTGCTATCGCTTGCCGACCGTCAGGTGTTCGCTCACACCGATTGCGATTGGCTTTTAGTCTGTGAGGGGAAATGGCAACGTTTCCCGAAAATTGCACCGCTTGTTGGTAGAACCTTTGAGCACGGCAAAACTGATTGCTACACGTTGTTTAAAGATTTTTACTTTTTAGCGGGTTTAGATATGGATGAGTTCAATCGTCCCGATGAGTGGTGGCACAACGGGCAAAATCTTTACTTAGATAATCTCGAAGGGCAGGGATTCAAGCGGTTAGATTCTCAGGAAACTTTGCAAATTGGCGATGTGATTTTGATGCAGGTAGGGGCGAACGTGCCGAATCACGCGGGCATTTACTTAGGCAGTCAGATGGTGTTGCACCATAGTCCCAAACGACTTAGCAAGCGAGATTTATACGATGGCTACTGGCTCAAACATACACACTCGATTTGGCGACATAACAATGCCGAGCACTTGGATTTTTCTATTCCGCTCGGCATTTTAGGTTAAATTGGGAAAATCTGGCTGTAACCCGTTGGCATTTTGACGGCAAGGCTGAGTTCACCGCCCATTTTCTCAATGTAGCGTTTAAGTGTAGAGAGTTTAACATCATTGCCACGCTGTTCAATCTGAGCAATCGCGGATTGAGATACACCTACGGCTTGTGCCATCTCTTTTTGCGACAATGCTAGGTTTTCACGAATCATCGCAAGCCCTGTTTCTAAAATCAGTTCATCGGACATCTCTTTGATTTTTTGTTGAAACTCAAGTGTTTCACGGGCAATCATCTCTTCAAGGGTGTACATTTTTTTCATCTTATTGCTCCAAACTTTGTAAGTAGTCGGTAAATTCTGCATCGGCGATTTCAATCATTCGCTTATAAAATTGTTTGTCGTTACTTTTATCCCCCGCACAGAGCACAATAGCTTGTCTAAGTGGGTCGAAAGCGAAAAACGCTCGCAACGGCTTGCCTTTATGCTGAATGCGAAGTTCTTTCATATTCGGATATTTTGAGCCTTTTATCGTGTCAGCATAAGGACGTGAAAGCTGGTAACCATACATTTTCAAGTTATTGAGCGATGCAAACACCGATTGACGAACATCTTCGGTTTGCTCAAGCAGCCAGAGATTAAATCGCTCAGTAGCGATTACCGTCCATTGAGATTGTTTTTTCATTTTGTGGTTTTATTGGGTAAGTTTTATCTTATTTTATAATGTATAGATTATATTTTCAATAAGATACAAATTATATCTAAGGAGATATATGATCAAGATTAAATTCTACGGCTCACTCAAGCGTTTTGGCACGGATTTTCAGCTAGATTGCCAAACGGTGGCAGAAGTGCTGAAAGCGTTAATGAGCCAACTTCACGGCTTACGTGAGCAGTTGCAAGCAGGCTATTACAAGGTGCGTATTGGTTCACAGTATTTAGATAATCGCTACTTGGAAAAAGGCTTGCAGTATCGTCTGAAAGAGGGAATGACGGTGCATTTTACTCCCGTGATTAAGGGAGCGAAACGTGGTGGGGTCTTTGGCATTGTGGCAGGGGCATTACTGATTGGGGCGGCAGTGTTACTCGGTCCTGTGGGGGGGGTTATCGCTTTACAAACGGCAATGATGTTAGGCGGAATGGGGCGTCGATGCTGCTCGGTGGGGTGGCACAAATGCTGACTAAAACGCCGAGTATGGGGAGTTTCAATGAGCAAGAGAAAAAATCTTCGACGGCATTCAGTGGGCTACAAAATCGGGTCGCACAAGGGCAAGCCATGCCACTGGCTTACGGGCGAATTTTGGTGGGATCATTGATTATTTCGCAAGGGATTGAGACCTTTGATGTGGTGGAAGAGAAAAAATAACCCGAAGCATTCTCATACTTCGGGTTATTTTACGCCCAGTTTAAGTTGGGTCTACGATGGTTGATCGCACAATCTTTGAGGTAAGAGTTAATAAGCGTTTGATAAGGAATCCCTATTTCGGCGGAGAGTGATTTGAAATAATCGACAGACTCGTCATCAAGGCGAATCGTGATCACCTTTTTCGCTTTAAGTTTTGCGGCATAAGGATTACGCACCGCGTGGCTGAAATTATATTCTTCTTTCATCATATTTGCTCCTGATATTGTTTTGTCTCTCGTAACGTTGCTCGTCTGGCTGAAATAATGCGAATATTTTGATCACGTTCACAATGAACAACCACTAAAGTTCGATTTTTTTCACTCAATCCGAGCAGTAAAAAGCGTTCTTCATCAAAAGAGTGCTCTGGGTCGGGCATAAATAAGGAAAAATAAGAGAATTTGTGTCATAACCATTCCTAAAATTGCTGTTTAATCGTATTCAGTGTGCCAATCCATTCGATTTTTACAATACCATTGACGTAATGCACCTTAATGACAAGGCGGTAATGATTGCCTTTAATATTAAAAATCACGTGATTATTGGTAAGATTTCTTCAAGCAACATTTTTAGAACAAAGAAAGCTGATGAGCTACCTTAGGTTTAGACTGCACTAAATTAGGAGGCAAATCAATTGGCTTTTCTTTTAGCGTTTCTAATGCCTTTTTAATTCCAACTGCAATTTCATACGCCAAATTTACAGGCACAGCATTACCAATCATTTTGTAGGCGTCATTTGTATTCTTGTAAATAAATTTAAAATCATCAGGAAAACCTTGTACTCGAGCGACTTCACGAATTGTCATTCTACGATATAAATTTTCTTTTCCCGCTACAAAACGGTAATCGTTTGTTCCATGCTTTTCCATTTTCGGAGCTTGTGGGTGTAATTGGCATTGTCGTCCCGATGCTTGAACAGTAAAACCTTGTTCATGCCACGCTTTCACTCGATTTCGACTCATAAAAATTGGAGAAAAGCTACCTGTAAAATATTCGTTATTATTGACCGCTTGCGGATTCGTCTGATTTCGTTCTAATGCTGGAACAGCACTATCTTTTAAATCCCAAATAATATCTTTCAATGAAATTTTCTTTTCATCATCAACAGTTGAACCTTTTGGAAATTGAAAATCAATTTTTAGATCTTTTCTAAATCCAATGTAAAATACACGCTTACGTTCTTGTGCTACGCCATAATCTTTCGCATTAACCATAGTCAAGGTTACGTCATAGCCACACTCATCAAACATTTTCAGCAAATTTTGTACTGCTTCCGAATGGCGATTAGCAAGCTATAATTTGCTACGCCTGAATTATCGATTTTCTCACCGTTTACAAATGAATTTCGCTTATCAGGTGGTAAATTATTCCCTGCATAGACATCAAGATATTGTTCTTTGTTTAACAGCATTTCACCCGATAATTCTCCACTTAATTTATTCATTAGCTCAAATTTCCAGCCTAATGTTATCGCCCCTTTTTCAGTTCTTTTGTACTTGTTTTTATAAATCAGGGGTTTGGCAAAGAATTTATCTTTGATTTTTGATGTAGATTGTTCAATTAAAGAATACCATTTACTTCCAAATAATTGTTCTGCACGTTCAGCCTTGATTTTGTTTTCCAAGAAATCTGCATTTTCTTTCTTGTATGAAATTTTGATTTCAACTTCACCAGACTGCTCATTAGCAAGCAAAATATAAATATCTGTTTTCAGCTCACCGTTCTTACAAGTAGGCTTTCCTGATAATGTAATTCTGCGAATTGAATTCAACGTACTCACCAACCACAAAATACTGCTGAATACTTCTTTCGGCTTCTCCAAAATGTGCCATTTTTAGCTCCTAAATTATAGTATTTTTGTTACTTATAATCAACAATTACATTCCTTCAAAAAATTGATGAAAAGTTACACCAAGCGTATTAATGATTTTCTCTAAGCTCTTAATAGATGGATTTCGTTTGCCTTGCTCAATTCCTGCAAGGTAAGTACGGTCAATTTCAGCTTTCAATGCAAATTTTTCTTGGCTTAAGTCTTGGGCTTTCCGTAACTCACGCACTCGGCTGCCTATCTGTTCCAAAATCATAAAAGAATCTCCCAAAATTTTTGCTGATTATCCTTTTTGTAGGTTATAAAACAACGGACTATAAGTAACAAGTCAGAAATAAAACTGAAGAATTACTTGAAAATTAAAAATGCAAGCGGTCAAATGGTGAGTGAAAAATCGCAAAGTTTCACCATAAATCGCCCACTGTACCCCGTGATGTGCGTGTGTTAGGCGGATTGGGGAATATTTCTATCTCGTGGGCGTGGGTAGATGATTTCACCCAAACTGAAATCTGGGCCAGCGAGCAGGATAACCTTGCCAGTGCACAACGTTTAACCAAGCTCACTGCAAAAATGTACAGCCATGAAGTCGGTGCAAAACAGGTGCGTTATTACTGGCTTAGACACGTGCGTGGGCAAAATGTCGGGGCGTTTTATCAACAAGCGGGCGTGCGGGGCGAAAGTTCGGTAGATATTGATAAAGAGCTGAAACTGCTGAATGAAAAACTCAGCCAAAACATCATCAACGAAGTGTTTGATACTGCCGCCCCAGCACGTAAGTTGGAGATGGTAAAAACCGTGGCGAACCTTAATGTGAACCAGTTTCAAGGCGTGAAACAGGTTTACAATGAAGGAGACGGCAAACTTTACACTTGGAATGGCAGAAAATACGAAAGCGGTGTAACGGAAATTTTGGCAAGTGCAATTAAAGGCACAATTGGCGTTGACCAACTTGTGCCGATTCCAACCACCAAACTCACAGGGCAGTTAAACTAAAATCAAATCCCGAATATCAGTGCGAACAAAATTCAAGAGGCGTTAAGCCTTGCTCAAATGCCTGCAATTCCGACAACAAAACTCACGGGCACGATTGGGGCAAATCAACTGCAAGCTAACAGCATCGGGGCGAACCTGATTCAAGCTAACGCCATTGGCACAACGCATTTGCAGTCAAACAGCGTGGGCACACAACAAATGCAAGCCAACAGTATTGGTGCGAATACCATTCAAACTAATGCGATTGGGGCGGATAAACTACAAGCCAATAGTGTAACGGCGGCAAAAATCAAAACGGGGGCAATCCGTGCGAATCACGTAGCTGCAGGGGAGATTTCAGCAGATAAACTGGCGATTGGGCTAGGGGGGAATTTGCTCACTAATCCGATTTTTGCTAATAATGGTAATGGGTGGACGTTATATGTTAATACGTCTCAAATTGCGAATGCTGGTTGGAGTTTCAATCGGAATACTGGTGATTATCAAGGTTATGGCTATCTTGAAACAGAAAACCAGTTCCATTGGCAGACAGCACGAACAAATTCAGATACAAGTAATGTTCGATTTGGTGGCTTGTATCAAGATTTAAAACTAGTGAAAGGGCGTTATTACTGTTTTTCTGCTTATGTTGGCGGTCATCGTTCGTTTCAAGATTTAAATATTGAGCAAGGTGCGGTACAAATTATCAAGAAATCTTGGACAGGGCGTGGCAAAAATGGCGGATATGGTGCGGGTGCGGGCATTTCTAGCAGTGTGGAAGAAGAACGTCGGATTTATATGATTTTCAAAGCCAACGGCAACGTTAATCAAAATTACCGACTTATTATCAATCAATGGGCAGAAGGCGCACAGCAAAACCCGATGATAAAAATTCGTCGCCCTATGCTCGAAGAATGTACCGAATACACCCGAGAGCCTAGCCCTTGGCAAAATGCAGGTGTCACAGCGATTCACGGTGGCTCGATTGTCACCAATTCGATTACCGCTCAGCAAATTGCAGCGAATACGATTACAGACAATGAGATTGTTGGTGGCACGATTGCGGGGAAATATATTGCAAGCAAGACCATTAATGCAGGTCATATTGTGAGTAAGTCTATTACGTCGAAAGAGTTGAATGTGGAAAACTTGTCGGCGATTAGTGCGGATTTAGGCAACATCACAGGTGGTTCGTTGAATATCAACAACCGCTTTAAAGTGAGCAATCAAGAGCAAGTAGAAATGCGTGCTGCAGCAGGAGATGTCGGGCTCGTCATCAACAATAACCAGATTATTGTGTATGACGAGCGAGGAAATGTACGGGTAAAAATTGGGCAGCTTTAGGCGTAAATAGGCGTGATATGAAAAGTTTGATTTTGCTCAATTTGCCATAAATCATAATCAGCTTGCATACCAAGCCACATACTAGGGCTGTTATTTAACGCAAGCCCAATACGAGTTGCCATTTCTGGCGTAATGGCAGTTTTACCGTTAAGAATGCGAGAGAGTGAAATACGGGAAACCCCTAATTTTTGGGCAACTTCACCAATTTTCATTCCCTCAATATATTCTCTTAACACTAAACCTGGATGCGGTGGATTGTACATTTTCATAGTGCCTCCTAGTGATAATCTTGATAATCAACGATTTCAGCGTGTCCATTTTCAAATTTAAAGGTAATTCGCCAGTTTCCATTTACGGTAATCGACCAATGCTCTTTAAGATTACCTTTTAATGGATGCAATCGCCAACTGGGTGCTTTCATATCTTGCGGGCAAGTTGCACGATTGAGAGCATCCAGCTGCAATCTTAATTTCGTTGCGTGCTTGGCTTGAATTCCAGCAGTGAACCTGTAGTGAAAAAGAGTTCAAGCCCTTTGTGTTTAAACGATAGAATCATTTTAGCCTCTTTGTATAAAGTTAGCATACATCTTAAAAGTGGTTTGTAAAGTAACTCGATACAATAAAGGAGAAAAATATGATAGTTGCACTTTTAATTGTAGTGATTTTGTTAGCAGTCTTAGGACTGCTTTTTTATTGGCTAAAAACTAAGAAAAGCGTTAAGGCTAAGGAGGAGAATGTGAATTATGGTTTTAATATTTGTTCTAATTCAGGTAATTTAGAACCACTTAATTTATCTAATAAAGTGCGTTTTTTATTTCAAGGTCAGGTAAGTTTAAGTAATTCTCAAAAAAGTAAACGTATCCAAATACCTTATAAAATTCAAGGTAAAAAATATCAAATTATTGTAAGAATGCCTGAAGATATGCCAACTTATGCTTATACATATTCACCAAAGGTATTTAGGTTTTATCATAAAAGTGATAAGGATGCCATTCTATTTTCCCTAGATAAAATTTCTGAAACATACTTTGATATTATTACCTCAAACATTAATGATGGAGCAGGTACTGAATTTATGGTAGTGATATATGAGTAATTATGGTGTTCAAATTGGCAATTTATCTACACAAGAAATGTCGTGTCTTTTTTTATCGACTATATTTGATATTAACTTAGTTACTGCTAAAAATGGATATAAATCTATTTCTTCAGTAGAAATGTATAGTAAATTAAATAAATTTATTAATGATAATCAAAGAGGTTTGGTTTTTTTAAAGTTTAATGGTTCACAATATATTGATAAGAATTATGGAATAGAAGTTCAAGGTATGAATTTTGAACTTGTAGCTCGTTCTGGAATTGATAAATTCCTTCAATTTAAAGGAAGTCCATTTTTTAATTTTAAACTTTATTTTTATCACCCATAAAAACAATGGTTGAGACTGGATATGGTATATCCATAAGAAATTCAAATAATGAAATTATTTATATTCAGGGATCAAATGGTGAGTTTTCTTATGCTGAGGATTTCAAAATAGGAAATGTGGGTAATAATCGATTATATTTATCATCAAGTTATGCTTTAGCTGGAAATATTCGAAAATTTTATGCTTCAGATGCACAAGGTGGGTTAGTTAGAGCTGAAATGATGACAGGAAATACAGAGCCGTCATATTATCAGTTAGATACGCCTATATTATCTATTAAAGCCCCATCTATTGCAGATGAGGAGACGGTGAAAAAAAGAGGAGCTTATATTGTTTTAAGATAACTATAAACAAAGTGCGATCAATTCTGCACTTGTGTAAGCTCGCAAAAATTTTTGCATAGTTTCGCAAATTATTTTGCATAGCTAATCTCCAAAACCCTATGTAAAATAAAATGCAAAAACCCTCTTTAAATTGGCTTTAAAGAGGGTTTAAATTTAGAACTTATAAATCATATTATCTTCATAAATCCCATCTTTGGAAGCAGATGCTTTAACCACAATTCGCTCATATCCCTCAAACGCCTGCTAATTATCTGTCTTGCTCTCCTGCATATAGTCCAGATAGCGAATAAACTCACTTTTCGTACTGCTGAAGAAGATATATGGCGGTTTTGTGATGTTGATTAAACGCAAGAAATCAATCAAATCAAAATAAGTTGCCTGCTTGTAGCTTTCTTGGCGAGTGCATAAGTAAGGCGGTTCAAGCAATCACAACACCTTTTCTTGGATCTGATAGCATGGAATCAGCTTGTGGAAGGACTCGCTGACAATCTCAATGCCATCTAAATAAGCCTCAGCCGAAGGATAATCACTTTGGCGAACACAGTTCTAGAAATCTTTAGCAAATAACGCCTCAAAACTACCAACTTGCTGACCTGAAAATAGCAACCAAGAAGCCAAGCAATTTAGGTCTTTATAACCTTGAAAATTATTGATTTTACTGATAATTTTCGCTTTAATTTCTTTGCTTAATCGTCCGTTTTTTGGTATAATGCCATGTAAGTAATTAAAGATAATTTGGCGTAATTGATTGGTGTCGTCAATGTGTTTTAATCGTTCTGTGTAGCCATCAAAATCGTTATAAATTACGGTTTCCTTTGGCTTGAGCTGTTTTACTGTATGGCTTAATAAACCACTACCACCAAATACGTCTACAATCGTCCAACCTTTACCCTCTCCATCAATGTGTTTGTCTAACACGGTTTTGACGTGCTTGAGGAACATGCGTTTCTGACCTATAAATGGCAATGGTCCAGCTTTAAATTTTGTTTGTCATTATTATCCCTTTTCTAATTTATTCAGACAAACGGGCTGAATATCCAACCCGTTTTCAACGACTACTTATCGCTGATGAACTTCCGCCTATTTGAAATTTTCGACTTCTTTTGAAAGCTCAAAGCCCTCTTTTGTCGCTATTTAAATGCCAAAATCATCCCTGATAAGCTCTATTTACCACCTCTTTTTCAAGGTGATAGCCTTCCTTCGTTTTAATTTCAAGCACTAATTTTTTTTCCATCCCATCAAAACTGTAGCCTTCAATGTGTATATCGAAAAACTCATACCCTTCCTCATCTGTCATAAATCGGTGATATTCATTTGTATTTGAACCATCTAACGTATTCATTATCTCAACTTGACTGAGCTCCTCTCCAATTTTTTTATAAACCGTAACCTTTAATTTATCTTTACCATATTCAAGATAACGTGCCGCGTCGTTGCCTCCTTGTCCTTGCCCTGTTAAATACAATCTATCAATCATGCCGTATTCATTTTGAGAAATCTCAATGTCAGGCTGTGAAGTAAAAATCACACCTTTTTTCTTCGGATTTTCTATAGCATCAAAATAGATTTGAGAAGTGGCTTGCTCTGGGCTAAAAAGGAATATTGTTGCTTGTCGGTAAGTCGTTTCGTTCGAATAAAATTCGATAGCGCCATTTGAATTAACCGTCCCGCTATTCAATAAAGGACGATTTCCTTCAAACATAACGTAAGCTAATCCTGCATATTTACTATCAAGCTGAATAGTACCCGAAATATGGCTTTCATCTCGAATATAATCCCCATTCCCAAGCTTTTCTCTGTTTTCCACTCGGTCTTGTGGGTCAATCGAAACCGTTACCACCGCCAGCGGGCGTGTTTGAGTCATTGTTGGTACTGAAGTGCCCTCCAATTTCTCTACTCGGTCAGTCAATCCTTTCATATCTTGCCCCACTTGGTAAGCAAAAAGCTCGTAAGGGGTATTCATTTCTGTTGTCATAAGTGTTCTCCTTGTGTAAAAAATTAGGCTCTGCCACGTTGATATGCGGCTTTTAAATCCGCATTGTTAAGTGCGGTCATTTGTTCGCTAATGCCATCTAAAGCGGTCTTAAATTCAGTGATTTTGCTCACTAACGCTTCAGGGGCTTCACTGCCTTTTTCTTTCAATCTGCGTAGCTCTTCGGCAAGTTCGCGGAAGGTGTCTAAATCTGCCGATACTTCGCCACCGAGTAAATCCGCTTTAAGTTGGTTGATTTTTGCTTCGAGCTGTTGATAAAGAGCTTTATCTTGCTCGCCTAAGTATTGAGCAAACTCGGTTAAAAGTTGTTGAATGTTTTGTGTTGTCATAGTCGTCCTATTTTGTAGTTGAGGATTAAGTCGGATAAATCAGGAAAGACCACCGACTCACGAATAACCTTTACCCCGCTTACTTGTTGAATCTGTAGACGAGGCTTAGGCTTAAGGGTAATTTGCACAGGCTTTTTTGCCCGCACTTGCACCTTGTTTTTCGGTTTAGCGTTCAGGCTCGCCATAAGTCACGTCCTTACGTAATGACATTCGCCCACCGCAAAGGGTCTTGACTAAGCCTTGTGGGTTGGTTTGTTGCAAATCCCACTTCGCTTGCGACCACGTTGCCTGCTCGCTTTTCTGGTGGGCAAAAATCAGTGTAATTTCGTTATTTGCCACCAAAATTTCACCGCTTACCGTCGAAAGGCGAATCGGATCTCCACCTGCAGGGCGAATATCGCAATCAAAGCGACTCCCCGTGAAATCAAGCGGTTGATTTTGCTCATCAGTAAACACCAAGGTTTCTGCCTCATCATCTCCCCGAATCCAATCGAAGTTAATTTCTTGCATGATGCACCTCTCTAAACCGCTCATCGTGCTGTTTGCCTGACAGCTCACTCTCATAGGATGCTTTACAATGGTTCGCATCAAAAAATAAACCATTGATAAGGCGATACAGCACACGCCAGCGTTTCTTAGGGTGTTCGGTAAGAACTGCCCTACGATAAGTACGGCTAGAAAGCGTTTCATCGGCAGCACCGCCTGTTAAGGCGTTAAACAGTTGGTCTATGGCAATAATCACGTGATAGCCATAGCGTTTTAACTTGCTTGGAATTGCCATGCGTTTACCTCCTGCTCTAACTGTTCTAATGCTTCCAGCGTTTCAATCGCCACCAAGCGGTCTTCAAATTGCTGTCTTTTACCAATAATAATGCCGATAGCAACCGCAAATTGGTTTGATTTCTCAATCACTTTCTCAATCAGCACATCCAACGGTACGCCACGCACACGAGCGATTTGTTCCAACATCGGCGTTTCAGCTTTTGGATTCGCTTGTTTTGCCAGCGCCTCTTTTTCTTGGCGATAAAAACTCTCAATCTCCGTTTGCGGGTAGCCCACCAGTAAGCCGTTTTTGAGTTGGTCGGCTCGGTTGGCAAGCGTGGTTAGTAGGGTTTCTTTACGTTCCGCAAGGTAAGCGGTCTGTTTTTCGGAGGAAAGCTCAAATCGCTTAGTATCCATATTAAAAACATGAAATTCACTTGGTGCTTTGCCTGAATAGCAAATTTTTCCTCTCTCTACCCAAACCACACCACCATTTGTAAGACTTTCGGAAATGCCATTGATGATTTTTTCATCTTCGACAAGATAAATGCCATCTGGTAATGATTCGATATTCGAATCATCGTAAACAGGGGAGAAAGTGTTTGTTGTTAAATTAAAAAATAATTTCATTAAAACCTCCTAAAAATTAACCCAGCCAATAACAAATAAATTTATTCCTACAGTTTTATTTTGAGGTGTATAAACTGTTACGATGTTATTACTGGTTACTTTAGAGCCGTATGAATATTTTACATGTCCATCGTCGGTTGCAATACTAAGTGATTGAGTGGTCATTTCTTCTGGTAGATAAATAGGCACTGTACCTGAGCTATTTTTAATCTCAGCCCTTAATTGAATAATTCTCAAACCGCCAAATTGGTTGAATCTCATTGTCCAGACATGAGCACCATGATAATGTGATGGATAACTTCTCTCGGCGAATCCCGATTTGTCATAGTAATTGTTTTTTACTCGATCAAAATCACTTAATGGCGCTTTTCCATTAACATCGGCTTCTAGTGCAAGCGTGCCAGACTTCTTGGGTAGCAGTAATGTATTGATATTTCTATATCCATTATGAATATCAAGATGCGATATTTCTCCCATGAAACCATCGTCATTAGGACGACTTTCTAACTTGATGCCTTGTCCTTGATTATTATCGAGCACAACTGATGACCAAGGGCTACCATTCTTTACAACTAAATTCCCCGTCATCGTATCGCCTGATTTCGATACACGATTGTTGGCGTTGTTGTTGGCACTCTCTGCCGTGCGTTGGGCTGAATTGACATCCTCTTTTACTGCGATTTCTCCATTTCGCTTAGGTAATTGAAGTTTAAAGATATTATCGCCATCTGTTCCACGATAAATCATGCTTCCGAATGCATTAGATTCGGTATCTGGATTAACTTCATAGACTAGGTATTTATTCTGGCGATTGCGTAACAGTAATGCAGACCACGCAGCATTTGAGCTATCTATAATCAGATTGCCCGTCATCGTATCGCCTGATTTCGATACACGATTGTTGGCATTGTTATTCGCATTATCTGCCGCTCGTTGAGCATTATCCGCTTTGGTTACCGCACTATTTGCCGTAGTTTGAGCCGTTGTTGCCTTACTTACACCCTCGTTTGCCGTGCGTTGTGCACTATCTGCCGCATTTTTGGCTTCCACGCCTTTATCATAAGCCGTCTTTACTGCTGCACTCGTTGCCACGGTATCGGTACTGGTGCTATTTACTGCGGCAGATTTTTTGGTGTTGGGAATGTAATCACGCTCAATCTCTTGTTTGGCTTGAACTATTTGTTGTGCCAACGCTTTGCCCGCTTTTGCCGTTAAGGCGAGGTTTTCTGCATCTGAATTTGGGGCGTTAGTGAGTTGCACAATGCCTTGTTGAGTGAGGCTGGCCTTGGCAATTTCAGTTAACGTAAAGCCCCAACGCTGCCAATCCGTAGAATTCACTTCATCTGGACGTTTATTTTTATTGGCTCTCAGCGATTTGTAGCTGAGATTGTTATATTGAACGAAAGCCCCTGCAGGATAATCTTGCGTTTCCGACCATTCAGGTAATCCACGCTGCATTAAATATCCGTGTTTTTCATCAGCACGTTTAAATAACCAGTTGAACCACTCCATCGGTGGAATTCCGCCCGTTTGCTCAAAGGAAATTCCCCAGCCACGCAATAAATCGGGGAAATTGTCCACTTCGCCTTGTTTTGCTTCTGAAGCAAAAATATGTTCATCTGGTTTGTTATGTAATGCCATAAGTACCTCTATTGAAGTTCAAATATAATCTGAGTCCCGGCTTGGCGAGGGAGAATATCTAAATGTGAAACAGCGTATTGGATAAACTCCGTCAAGTTTTCACTAGGCACATTGACCGTGACCGTCATATTCAAGTTATCCACCACACGACATTCTCCGCCAAAAATAAAACGGCACGCTTCGATAATATTCGGGAGCGTGCCTGTTTGATAATTTTTAAGAATGCGACATTTAATTAAAAATCGATAATCATCATCCGATAATCGAACACTATCAGCGAGCGGATCACGTTTTCGATACCATTGCCCACCGCCTTTTCGAAGACGACTAAAGCTCATTGCATTTTGTGCGTTTTGAAAGCCGAAGAATTTTCGCAACAAATAACCGTTAATCACTCGAATTTGTCCGACGTGCTTACCCACTAAATCCAGCTGATCGCCTATGGCTTCTTCAATGTTCAGCACATTTTGTAATTGATATAAATCAATAAACCCTTGTACAATCACGTTTTCTAGTAGCCGAATCGTTTCAAGGGCTTTATGTTTACCTTGGTATTGCCAGATCAGCAAATCAGAATACGCCATTACTCTACCTCAACGCTAATATCTGCCTTTAAAATCCGTGCTAATTCACGGGATTGTAACACCACATTTTCCGCTTTCAGGCTTTGTCCTTTACGGGCGATTTTTAGCTCTTTTATCCAGAAACCACCTACCTGGTTAATGGGTGAGTAAAGGCGAGAAAGTGAAACAGATTGCCCAATCTCAAATTTTTGAAGGGTAAGTAATCGCTTGATTTCCTCTTTATCAATTTCGGTAAAGTCTTCATAACGCACACAACGCATCACAATTTGAATATCAACTGCAACCGCACGATCAAACCGAATTAAACGAGGCTCTTTATGCTTCTGCAACGTAACTGCGATTGCACCTTGCAAACCAACTCCCGCCCCTTTGTTTTGATAAATTACCTCCGCAATTTGACTATTTTCACCACCCTCTACAATCACATTGAGAGAATGCGGCTCAATGCCTAATTTATCGCGTTGAGCACTGTTATTTTCGAGAATACGCACCTGCTTCACATCTGGCAATGCCCGAATTTTTGCCGCAATCGCTTCTGCAGAGTTAGTGGCATTTTTAGTACGGCTTACCCAAAAACGCTCACGTAGCTGTGGGTCTGTTTCTTCATCTTCTCCCACTTCGGCATTTTCAAACGTGGTGGCACGCTGTAGCCCTAAAGTGACCGTTTCAATGGTAAGCAGTATGTTTTTGCCTAAATTATACGACCCCAGTTGTTCACTTCTAAAATCGGCTCTTGCCGAACCGTTGCTATCAAGCTGAACATCCGACACCAACACCCATCGGGTTTTATTCGGATCGGATACCATAACACCTGCATAAAGCTGGGTATATGGCTCGCCTGTGAGAATGACCGAACGCAAATAGCTGTAACTTGCAGCACGACGCATCAAACCAGCATAAGCCACACGTTGTTCAAGCCAAGCACCTGTTGCGGCATCAGGATCGAGCTGGTTGTATACCGTTTGAGCCAGCTCTTCAAAATCCATCCGCATTTGAGCAAGCAAGCCTATCATTTGACCATCGGGCGTATCGGCATCAAGGTTGATATTTTGCCCGTAAATCGCTCTAAAACCTTGCTCCAACTTTGAAAGAATGGCATCAAAACTTTCAATCACAATGCCCGTTTCTGTTAGCGTTGCCATTGTTCACACTCCTATTTCTTCGAGGTTGTTTTATCTTTCTTTTCTGATTTGTTTTTTTCTACAGGCTGGAATTGGCCGCCTACCACCGTCATTTTTGAGAGCCAATCGCCCTCCATTGCATCACCTGAATGGAGCAATTTCACGACCTTATATTCCCCGTTGAAATAATCTAGAATTGATTTCACTTCCACCAAGCCGCCAATCGCTAACTGAGGATTAAGCAAACATTGCAACTCCAAACCATCATCGGTATGTTCAGGGGCATTAACCATTCCCGTTTCTTGTGAAATCAGAATAGCTTCGGCTTTCAACACTTTATTTTTAGGGAGAAAAACCAACTCGCCATCTTGAATAGACCAGTCCGCTCCACTGTTTCTTGCCAAGCGATTTAATAATTCTCGGGTATCACCATTCATTACTTTGCCACGAGGTAGTTTTCGCTTATTCGTTACCTCTACCGTACCTAAACTCACGTTGGGCAAGGTTTTACTTAGTTCAGTTAATATCTGATCATCATTACTACCTGATTTCAGCGTGCTGGTAATGCGTGCCTGTGTATATGCACGGAAACCATCGGCACATTCAAGCGTTAAAATAAAATCCAGATCGTGCCGTTGTACATGGGCTTTGGTAATATCGCCCGAATAAATTTGCGTTAAGGTTTGATAACCCACCGATAACGCCACTTTATCAAATGCACCGCTCAGAATTTGATTTAGATGAGAGCGGTTTAAGTTCCACACCCGAATCGTGGCTGGGTTCGGTTTTTCATTGATGGTTTTATCAATATCAAAGCTAATGCGAAGATTATTGATAACCAAAGTGTCGGATTTACCGATAATATCCAATTGAAATTGCCGTCCGAATTGTCGCATCATTTTTCTCCAATATAGAGCGAACAGCGTCCGTTAAAGTCGGTTTCAAACATCGGGTCAAGGGTATTACCACTGTTATCTTCTACCCAGAAAAAATAAGGCTGAGCAGAACGCACCAATAATGGCACACCACACACCATCGCCATTCCTTCCATCACGGATTTATTTTCGCTCAAATCAAATACGCTCATCGCCCAAAACTGCCCGATACTATTAAAGCGGATGGTAAGCCGAATGTTCCGCCCATTAAAGGGGATGACCATTTCTTGATGCACAGTATTTGAGAGCGGAATTTTGTGCAGCTGCATTGTTTCTCCTAAAAATGACCGCTTGTTATAGCTTGCCGAAGTGTCTATTTAAAATACTTCGGGTTTTACCTTCTTCTGAGGCGTTAGGTTGCACCTTACCTTTTACTACCTTGCTTGCAGATTGCGTACTCGCACGACCGCTTTTGCTTTTACCATTCGGCGAGCTTTTCTGACTGCCCTGATTCTGCCCTGCCGTTGCAACCGTCTGAGTCTCAACAATCAATACCTGACGAGCGGTAATAGTAAATTCAGCCGAACCATCTTGCGTCTGACGTACAGAAAGGCTTTCAATTAGCATATCCTCATAACGAAAGATACCTGTTTGAATGGTAATGACCTCACCCGATTTTTGTGTTTTTAGCAAATCAGCATAACATTGCTGAACACGCCCGCTTTGTTCGCCTAAAATATCGCCCAGCCCAAAATCGGGTAACCACGGAGCAAGAACGCGAGCCGCATTCAAACTATCATTTACTGCTGAAATAATGCCTTTCGCTTGAGAAATCAGCCGATTAGCTTTTGCAATGGTTTGCACCGTTTTGGTCGCAACGGGAATGGGAAAAGGAAGGTTATTTAGAAAATCGGTTACCCCTCGAATATGAGGTACACCCAGTTCTTCTAGGGGCGAACTACCGTGGTCGTGATCGACCATTACCCCCGAAATAACCACGCTTTTAGGGCGAACCACTGCGTGATCGGCAACCACACCGCCCGATTCAATCGGGTTTCCCGTGATATTTAACTCGCTACTATGATCTTCTGAGGTAACCGCATCAAGGCGAATTTCGCCAATTGAACGCCCTGAAAGAGATGCCAGCATTTTTCCTCCAAAAAGAAAACCGCCCAAAGGCGGTCTATTATTTAATCGAAATGAATTGCTTGAGCCGTTGATAATTGATGAACTTGCCTTTGCTGTAACAAAGATAGGTGTCGAATAGATACCATAACACACCAATTCCAAACGGCATGGAAAGTACTTTCAATACAGCCAGCTGTTTATCGCCGACATACCACCGATCTACACCTAAAAAACCTAAGCAAAATGAGAGTAGCAGGCAGATATAAGGGCTTTTAAGTGGTACATGTTGTATTAAAATTTCTCGTTGTGCTTGGTTTAGCCCTGCAAAGAATCGCTTTATGCCAAAATACTGCGAAGTTGGAAAATAGTAAGTGGGATGTTTAAACGCTGTTTGCCAGCGGCTGCGGTTATTGCTCATGATTACATTCCTCTTTTAAAAGGAATGTGCCACAACCCAAAACTAAAAGCAATGACTATTGAACAAAACTACTGCCCGTGTTGCGAATCGTTTTAGCCGTTTGATCTGCAACTAATTGTGCCTGTGCATTATTTTGCACGTTAATATGCTGAGTAACCTGATAGCGATTATTGCTATTGGTTTGGCTATTATCGGTGGTGTTGTTTGTTGCCCCAGTTCTGGCAATAGACGCTGCATTTACACCCGACTGTACAGATTTCATCGTTCCTGCAATAACGCTACTGTCCATTGCGTTAACGGTTGAAACCACCTGTTTGACAGGAATTTCAATCGGATCAATGTCTGCCCCAAATTTATTCACCAGTGAAATCAAGCCATTCAGGAACTCAATCGCTGCGACTTTGATATTGTGCCAAGTATCACTGACAATACTCCCCATCTTCTTGAACATAGCAGAGAATGCACCAAGCCAATCGCCAGAGGTAAAGCCATTCACAATTGCTTCCCACACAGCATAAAGCATTTGGAAATACGCAATCACCACGTTAATCGCAATCTCAAAAGAACTTGCTAATGTGGTAGCTACAACAGAAATAATGCCAACAACCACCTCAATTGCCGTTGCAATATCATTAAATACATCTCCGACTATTTGCCCGATACTTTCTGCAGAGCGACCGAATTCGTCGGTTTGTTCAGATGCACCAAATAACGCACCGAAAATACGCCCAATAATGCCAAAGAGATGGCTAAACACACCACCTATAATCCGCACAATGTTAATGAGAGGTTGCATGGAAGCGGTTGATTTTTGCCAACCTTTTACAAAGTCAGCTACCCACGTTTTTACGCGCTTAAGCCAATCACCGACTAAAATCAGCCCGTCTGCAATCGGCTTCCAATAATCACCGAAGAAACTCTCACCGCCCTCCATATAGACGATTAAATCTTCAATTAACAGCAATACAGCCGCAATACCCGCAATCCAAAGCGTAAGCGGGTTAAATAGCAGAGAACGCCCCATCCAAGCCAATGCTGCACCCACAAGATAAATCGCATTTTTCCAGCCGATGGTATGACTTACCAACCGATCAAGCGTGGTAATAAAGGCGTTTGCTGCATCAAAAATCAAGCCCAGAACAAACCCGATGGCATTACCAATAGACGCAATTAACGCACTATTTTCAATAAACCACGCCTTAAATTTTCCGATAAGTTCAGTAATCGCAGGTGCAATTCGCAAAGCGATGGTTTCGCCAAGCGATTTCAGCATAATGCCAAGTTCCGTTAACGCATCTTTAAATGCTGCGGCGGTCGTGGTGTTTTCTTCAGTCCCCACGCCAAGAGTCATCAACTGCATTTCTGCCATTTGTTCGTTGAATTCGTCCAAATCAGCCGTTAGCAATTGAATCATTGAGCCATCAACGCCCAGTTTGGCAAGCATTGCGATCTGTTCACTGCTTTCCATACCTCGCATTTTCTGACGCAATTCTTCAAGCACCACAGAAGTTTGCTTAATGTTACCCTCAGCATCTTTTGCCGATAAGCCATATTGCTCAAAGGCTTTTGCCCCTTTTCCCGTGCCATTTGCGGCTTCGCCAATCACTTTAGAAAGCCCCAAAATAGACGACTGAGCCGCTTGCACGCTTGAACCTGATAATTCTGCCACTTGCCCTAAGCGATGAATGTAATCCGTACTTTCGCCCGTAACATTACCCAGTTGTCGCACCTCATCAAGTGCAGTGAGTTGGTCATCTACAAATGCGGTAATTGCACCACCTGCTGCTGCAAAGGCCAAGCCAAATGCACCGAGTTTTTCGCCAAAAGAGTCGAATCCTGCTGTGAAAGCATGGAATTCATCTCTTGCATCTTGCAAACCAAATACGGCTAAACTCAATTCGCCCAATAAACCTAAAAGCCCTTTCTGATTTTTCTCTAGGGCTTCTGTGTTTTCTTCGACCGCTTTGGCATTTTCAGTAACCGTTTTGGTTTCGTCTTCGGTTGCTTGTGTATGTACTTGAGTGGTTTCCGTAGCCTTTTGCTCGCTTTCACTTAATTGATCAACGCTTTCAGTGGTTTCCGCTAGTATTTCGCTAATAGTTTCGCCCACCGTTTGAGCATCCAATCCTAGCCCTTCAAAGCTCGTACCTACTGCAGATAAACGCTCTTCGATTAAAGCCGTGATGCTTTCAACATTCGCATCACTCGCTTTTAAGCCATCAGTCAGTGCTTCGCTAATGGTTTGCTCAATCGCCGACAAATCAGGTTCAATCTGATCAAAAGCTTTCTCAATTTCACCTACAGCAGTTTGAGCACTTACACCGAGTTCAGATAAACTCTGCTCAAAGGCTTTCAGCTCTTCGGCATCAATATCCACGCCAATTTTAATGAGTAATTCATCGAGTAGCATTAGCTTGTTTCTCCATTAAGGCAAGTTCTGAGATGCACTCGTGGAATGCAAGCAGATCGGAAAGGCTATACACGGTGCGAAGTTCTTGTAACGAACAATAACGCTTAGAAATTGGCGTGAAGATAAACCAATCAACACTAGTACTCTCTTCACGCCCATCATTTACGCCGTCTCTTTGAGCGGCAGAATATCTTTGAGCAATGTCTGCCCATTTTTGAAAAAATCGGCGAATTGGTATTTTACCCCTCGCATAAGTACACCAATAAGATGGTGGCGATATTGGTTAAAATGAGGTTCCAAACGGTCAGATAAACGATACGTTTTACCATCAACTGAAGCTGTTGCGTGAGAAAGCACAAGTTCTTCAACCTCTCTTACTGCGGGTTCACCCAAGTTAGCCAACAGTTGAGAAAGCAGAGCACTGCCGAGCTTTTTCGCTTCTTTTGGACCACTTAGCTGCACACCTTGAGCAATTTTTAACGCTTTTTTCAGTACATTCCACGCCTTAAACGCATTGGCTGGCGTCATCACATAACGCACACCATCTAATTCAAACTCAAATTGTTGTTCCATCATTAAATCCCTTTCTCAAGATTCATTGCACCTTTTTCAAAGACAAATGTCCACGTCTGGGCATTATGCCCCTGCCCACGCACGAAAGTCGGTGGGGTAGTAAAATAGCCTTTTGTTGCCGTTACCAAATCGCCATTCATTAAATCTCGAATAGCAAGAGTCATTGGCGTAAAGGTTTTAATTCGCTCTTTTTGTTGATTGCGAAGTTTAATCAGATACGCATTATCTTCACTGTGCTGTTTCACTTTCAGCGTGAGTTTGCCAGAGCGGTTAGTGTTAGCGATATAAATACCCGTGCCATCAGCACCAATAACCATCTCGCCATCATCGGTTTGAAAAGCAAAGTTAATCACATCAGAGCCATCTGCCCAATCGCTAATCTCACGACCGTCTAACAGCACCACAACTTCTTTTGGATCGAATGTTGCCATAATATTTCCTCTAAATTATTAACGATTGAAGTTGATGATCACATCAGAGAAGTGAATCGCACCTGCTAATTTCACCGCTGTTTGAATCGGTGTTGCACGACGTTGCTCACGATCGCTATCCGAGAGCGTATCCATTGGTGCTGCCCACACATAGTAACCTGCTTCCAAATAATCGCCCGTATTCAATCTGCCAAAACCATCACCATTCCATACACCTGGTGCAAATGCACCATTGTTGATACCTTCCAAACACACTTTTTCTACTGCAGAAATTAAAACTGCCTGCCCTTTATCGGTTAGTGGCACTTTAGTTGGCGATTTATACAAGCGAGCAAATACCTCTTTTTGTACCGCATCGGCAAACCAGTCCAAGATCACAATTTCATCGGCGAATTTACCACCCATGACCGTTCCTTCAGCAATCATCGCGGCATCATCAAAATAGGTGTATACGTTAATACCGAGTCGTTTGGCTTTCGCAAATTCGGTTGCGGTAATTTCATCAGCCGTAATCGTTGGTTGTTGTTTGAATTTCAACGTGAGCGTTGAGTTATTTGCCGCAAAGTTAGTTGAAAGTAAACGTGCCAAAGCTGAAGAGGCTGGGTAAAGGTCATTTTTGTCGAACATTGCCAACGTATGGTCGCACCCTGCATCCATCAATTTTTTATACACGTTATCAGTGGACCACTCTAACTGCTCTTCACGAATCACGTTCGCTCCAAACATTTTTGTGTTCGTTTGAGCATATTTTGCAGCCGCTTCTACCTGTGCATCGGTTAATTGTGCCGCCACCGTAAAGCCATACCAGCTATTGTCTACTTCCGCCACGTGGAATAAGGCTTCTTCCAGTTTTTCTGCTTTTAACGAAACCGCATCTTTACCCAGCACACGTAGTGCCTGTCCTTCTTCTAACTTCAACAAGCCACCGATATATTCGCCCTCACCTGCCTCATTGATTGCATAGAAGATTTGCGTGTCTTTATTTTCACCGCTTGTTGCCGCTTCAATCATAAAGCGATTACCAAGAGCATCATAAGAAACCGTGGCTTGCACAGAAAGTGCCGTCAGTTTTTCTTGAATTTGGGCTGCGATTGCATTGAAATCAGCTAATCTTGAGAAGTTTAACCCTTCTACTTTTTTGATTTCACTACCAATGGTTAAGGCAAAACGGCCATTGGCTACCGCTTTAAACGTTTCTAAATCATCAGAAAGCGTTGCACCACGTAAAGCATTATTGGTTGCGTTGATGGTTGCACGATCTTTTTGCCAACGAGCAATAATCAGTTGCTTCGCACGAGGGCGTTGCGCAAAAAATGGCTGTGCCGCTTTTGCCGTTTCCGAATTTGTGCCAAAAAGCTGCTCCACATCTTTCTGGCTTTCGACATAAACATAACGCGTTTTTGAATCAGTAAATGCTTGCCCCGCTTCTGGTGTGAACAGTGCCACAATGCCAAAAGACTTACGAGCCACCGATTTTGGCATGGTGTTTAATTGAACATTTACAATATTACTAATTGAAAGTGCCATATTGTTTCCTTAATTGAAAATTTTAATTATGCCCAGTGACTTCAACCGAGATTGAGCCACCTAGCTCCACAGAACGAATTTCCTCTAGCTCCGTTTGCACGATATGAGCGTGAGAAATAACGCAATCAAACTGCCCCCGTTCTTCATAATCCGCCCCCACCGTTGCCGTTAAATTACGCACATCTGAAAAACGAACGATACCCGCCTGCATTACCCTTAGCCCATCAATCAGACGTGAACTTTGCAAAATATTGCGAATTTTGACTGCTTGTTGGTAGGCATTCTTGCCATAACAAGAGATGGAAAGAGTAGATAGCAACGAGGAGTGAATCTGCTCCACCTCATTAGGCAAATAGACACGTCGGCTTTGCCCAATTTCGGTGGAAAAAGCAATGTCTACCGTAATAAATGCGGTGTTTAATTGCTCAGGTAAATGCCCACCAATCACCACTCCATCAGGTAACTTCAAAGCCTGTTGAATCAACTTTCGCAGTCGGACGATGTCGAATTGCGATTTGGTTAAAGTATCCATAATCTCCCCAATCTGAGCGGGCAGAAACCCGATAATCAAACCCTCTGAAATGTACCAAATCACCGATATTTAACGGCGACATCGTAAAAATCTTCAGGCTTGGTAAATAACGCTCGCCTTCAGGTAATAACGCCACATCATTGCTGGTGGTTGGCATAACAATTGCCACTTGCGTTTCTTCAGTATAATGGGCTTCAAAACCCTCTGCCGAATGTTCGCCTTGTAACCGTTTAACCTTGATTTCACGCCTAAATTTACTTGAAGCAAAGCGGGCTTTTTGATTAAGTAAACTCATACCACCATCACTCCTACACCTACTAATTTACGCAATCGCAAGTATTCCTGCCCATACGCAGTTAATTGATAATCCGCATTTGTACCCGTAAGGGTTGAAGGCTGATAACTTGCCGATAATTCGCCCACAGATTCGCTCGCAAGCGGTCGGTTCGCTTCCCCTTGCGATTCGGTCGATAATTGGTTTAATCGCAACAAATGGGCGGTTAATGCCAACACGCCACGCTGATAAAGTTTTCCCCAGCGTGATGGGCTAATTTCCATTTGAGCATCCAATAAAAAAAGGTCGATTTTTTCATAATCGACCTTTTCAAATTCGGGATAACGCTGAGTTAAATCATAGGCTTCCACTGTTGGCATTGTTTCCTCCTTAGTAATCTACATAAAGTGCTGATTGTGGCTCGTGGAATACTACACCACCAAACACCATTTTTAAGCCAGATTCATAGGTCATAATGCCTTTTTTCTCTGCACCTAACACGGTTGGTGCTTGCGGAACATCCATTGATACATAGTTCTGGTCATTGATATAAACCACTGCACGGTTTTTACCGTTAGTGACTAATGAGCCAAAATTGCTTGGTAACGCTTTAATTTCCACCGCTTTACCTGCAGCACCGCTTAATTTTTTGGTTAAATGCTCTAAAGCGGTGGTTTCGTTAATGGCGTTTTCGCGCGTAATTAAGCCTAAATGAGCATAATCCATCGAATCTAATGCAAAGGTATTCGGTGCTTGAATACGGTAGGTTTTTTCCATTGCACGCAAGAAGAGGTCTTCAAAAAAGGCCACACTTTCATCAAAAGTCATTGCAGACACCAATTTCGCTTTTCCTTTAGGCGTGTACACTTCAATCTGGCTTGAATTTAACAACCCTTGTAAGCGAGTATCTTGCTTATGCCCTAAAAAAGCCACTTTTTGCAAAGTTTGTTGAGCATTTTGGTTTAGTGCCATAATTTTTTGCGTATCCAGTTTTACGCCCAACTGTGCCGCTTTCTGAAGCTCGATCTCTTGCCATTGCACCGTTTTCGCCCACGTCACAATCGGTGAACGGGTATGAGAGAAATTCACACCCACTTGATCGAAGTTGTTTGTGTTATAGGTAATTAACCCATTATCAAGATCGCCCGTTACGTCTGCAGAAAAATGCAATTTCTCATCCATTAGCGGATTACCCGAATGATCTACATAAACAAACTGCGGAAACACAATATCAGGATATTTTGTTTGATTGATTTGTTGTGATACTTCCGTCAATGCTGTACGAAGTACGTTAATATGTGGCATATAATGTCCTCTTTGTAAATTTTTTTAAAAAATTCAACCGCTTCTTATAAGCGACTTACTTCGGCAAGGGTTTCTGTTGCTGAAATCACCACCAGTGAAGTTGCAATCGTATTTGTACCGTCTGCTTGAGCCTGCACTTGACCTGCGTATTTCTGGCTGCTTGCAACAGCAACCACGTGAACCGTATTCCCACGTTTTACTGTTTCGCCTTTAGCAATTTCAACCCAAATAGAATCGCCTGTACCAATATGCATCACATCAGCCAGTTCGCCCTTCTCCCAGTCATCTTTAAGCACAGAGCGAACAACCACGCCAGCAACAGTCTCAGTTCCTGCCGTCAAGTTTGCAACACCGCCTTCTGTCATCGCAACAAAACGCCCAGCTACCAGCGGTGTTTCGCCTGTGTTCATATTCGCCGTGGTTTTGGAATTCGCTAAACCACCTTTGCCAATATCGCCTGCACTAGCAGTTAATGTATTGCGTGCAAATGCCATCTTTTACCACCTTATTTTTTGTTGTACATATCGTTAAAATTAAAAGACACCGCTTGAGGTTGTGTATCTTTCATCATCTGATCGCCCATTGATTTACCAGTCTTGAGCTTGTCTAATTCCGTTTGCGTATCTTTGAGCGTTTTATTGGAATCGCTCACTTGTTTTTTTAGCTTCGCAATTTCCGCTTCCGCATCAGCTACCTTTTTCTGCTCAGCCTCAAGTTTTGAGTTAGCTTCCGCCAACTGTTGCTTTAATGCTTTTACATCATCCTTACCGTCAGCCTGATTAGTTTTATCTCCTGCAGGTGGTTCTTGCGGTTTTTCATCGGTTTTATCCGACTCCTTCTCGCTCTCTTCCACCGCTTTAGCTTGTTCGTCCGAAAGTTTCGTGCCGAACGCACCAAGGATTGCATCTAAAAATTTACGTGTTGCACTCATTTTTGATTGACCTTTTTGTTCATCGGCTAACTTACAAGACTCACCACAGCGACCGTCAGCCACTATCGCTATGTGATTGCCGATCATCGGCGACATCTCAAAATCTACTCCCTGTTCTTGGCTCGGTAAAAGCTCGCTACGATAGCCGCAAGAGAGTTCTTTAATGCCAAACTGCTGAATTTGTTTAATTGCAGCGGCATCGTAGATCCACGCTTCCCCCGCTAAATGCTCACCATCACGCCGCACATTTCGCACACTACCCACCGCAAGTTGCTTCCAGTTTTCCGCAGTCACATCATCTTCAGGGTGACCTACTGTAATCGGGGCATTCTCAAAACTGCGGATAGTTTCATCGGTAAAAAGGGATTTTTCCGTTCTTGCCAGGCGCTGAATGCCCTCCCCATCCTTGCCTAGTTCCTTGTTGTGATAATCAAACACGCCTAATTTTGAAAGGGTAGCAGGAACAACTAAAAACCCGTCCTTGGTAAAAGAACGGGTTGTTTGTGCTTTATCAGTTAATCTCATTGTTTATTTCTCCGCAGTAGCACGGTTACGTTCGCCATAAATATCGAGGTAATCTACTGAAATGGTTATTACTCGGCTGTTGGGGTCGAGTTCTGCGTGATAATCTGTAATTCTCACCACGCCTTTTGTTTGCAACACTTGCTTTTTAACCGCTAATTCAATCGCATCAAGGTTGGCTTTTTCTTTCAAGTAAAGCCAATCCATACCGTGTTCTAAATTCAAAAACCAATCATTCACAAACGACCAAAGCCGTGTTTTGACACATTGTGCAATCGCCTCGCTTTCTCTGGCGTAATTATTTATTCCTTGCCCAAACGTCCAATCGTGATTACTATCTAGCCGTCTCACTCTCATTCGGGTACTCCCGTTTTTCCACCACTATCGCCAGTATGTTTATGATTTTTACCCGAAATACTTCCAGCCATTACATCAGCATCACTCGAAATCACGCCCGTTGAATGGTGTTTACCCGACTGGGTTGTATCGCCTACGTGCTGAATGTTGCCTTTAATATGAATGGTGCCATTGGTAACGCGAATAAAGGTTGAGCCATCAAGCGACTGCATTGATAATCCTCCTGTATAAAAATCCTTGATCGCATTAGGCACAGAGCAAATAGAGGGATAAAACATACCATCAGATAAATCGTGCTGACGGTAATCCATCGGCTCACTTGCTCGGCCCGATTGCCACCACCCATCAATGCAACGTTCCGAAAATATCACAATCCCCTCATCGCCAGCATTCAGCGGAAAGGTCACCGCATAGCCACCACCGCGCGGAAATGCCACAGGCACATCAACAAGCGGTGGAATTTGCACTGCACCTCCCTCAACTAAAAGCTGAGTGATTTGCACCGCAAGCGTTACGGTCTGATGTTGAGGATTAAAATCCACCACTTTCGCAGGCAATGCCGTGTGAATTTGTTTCTGTGCGTGCTGAATCTGAGCTTCCACTGCTGTTTCAGCCGTCGCATTGTGCGTTTCGTAGGTCATAATATATCCAGTAGTGATTTGTTTTTTAATGGAGCAAAGCACATTATTAGAGCATCGGCTTTATTTGGCGATGGAATGCCACGCTTTTTCATATCCTTCTTGCTTTCTACTTTTACTCGTCCGTTGTTATCATAATCAACTCGTGGTCGAGAAAGCTCAGCTATTAAATAATCCAGTTCAGGCAAATCAGAGGAAAGAGAAATTAACTCATCATCAGGATATTTATCACCGAATTCAATCGCACGGTAGGTTTTATAAAACCGATCCCGTAATGCCCACCAAGCCTGTGCTTTAACATTGGCAAACATATCGCCATTCTTTTTGCCTGCTTGATATTCTGCTTCTTTCCGTAATACCTCTCCGCCAGCATTAAATCCCGTAGTAGCTAACCGTCCATTTAGTCGTTTAAACTGAGCTTTTACTCCAGCACCAACACCTATGCTATCAAATACAATTTCATCAACATTTTTCTCGTTCGCCCATTGGTAAGCCTTGTCAGCAGAGTAAATAACATCAGTTTCACGCCATTCGCTTAAATCGCTCACAATCGAACCGTGTGCAAAACAAACGACATTTGCGTCCTGCCCTTCGTCTGCGACATCAAAGCCCACGACTTTGCGTCCTATTGCGGAAAATTGCAATTTTTTATGTGCATCAACTGATTTCTCAATCCATAACGGCTTAATAATAGCTAGTTCACTGTCCGCAACAGGCTCACCAAGCCAAATGTGGCGGTAAAGCTCATAATCTCGTTCTTTGCATTGTTCCATCTCGGAACGTAATACATCAGGAAAATGTTCATTGCTGTCATAGTTGATTTTACAAACAAAGGCATTTTTAGGAGGATTTACGACAAATCGCTGATATGTCGGGTCGAGGATATTTTTAGGGTTAAATGTTGCCCAAATTTCAGAATTTTCCTTACGAATTGTCGGGATTAAAATATCCCAACTTTCATTCGAGACGTTTTCCGCCTCCTCAACCCAGCAAATATCAACACCTTCTAGCGATTTAATTTTAGTAGGGTTGTTTTTTATGCCATAAAACATAAATTCCGCCCCGGTTGCCAAGCAGTAAATGGCGTTGCGCTGAATTTCAAAACGGTGAGAGTAGCCAAGATCCGCAATGGTGTCTGAGATAAGTTTTAAAACTGAGTCGCTAATCGAATTTTGCAACTCACGCCCACATAAAATACGGCAGTTTGTTTGGTTGGCTATTTCTACCAACAACTCCGCCACTGCCCACGATTTCCCGCTACCTCGTCCACCATATAGGATTTTATAGCGATAATGGTTAATCAGTGGCTTCAGCTTCGGGTTTAATTTCGCTCTCATCGGCAAATAAGTCCTTCAAACTGCGTGGTTGGCTAAACGAACCGTCAGAATTGGTTAGATCAAGCTCATTTTTTTCCTTCCAACCTGCACGGGCTTTCAAAAAGAAAATCATCGCTGTTACATTACCGCTTTTGACCTGCTTCATAAGTTCGTTGGTAACAACGGCGATCCCTTTGGCTTTTCCTCTTTTTATAGCCTCTTCAAATTCTTCATTTTCGCGTTTGCGTCCATAAAGTGTTGAAACGGAAATACCAAGACTATCGGCAATTTGCTGTTGTGTCAGTCCATTCGCCGCCATTACTTCCACTTTAGCAAGATCAATTTCAATTTTCGGTTTTGTCTTTCTTTTTGCCATAAACTACCCATTATCGAGCAGCAAGTTCATCGAATTGTTCACCTGTGCTTTCTAAAACTGCTGCTTTACCCGTGAATTCTTGCCAACGCTTCACGATAACATCGCAATACTTAGGATCAAGCTCCATTAAACGAGCTATTCGATTGTTTTTCTCTGCAGCAATGAGGGTTGTCCCGCTACCGCCAAAACTATCCAGCACCACATCGCCACCTTTGGTGTTATTCAGCAAGCAATACTCAAATAGTTCAACAGGCTTCATTGTTGGGTGTTCCGCATTACGCGATGGACGATTGAATTCTAGAATAGTGGTCTGCTTGCGGTCGCTTGCCCATAGATGACTTGCACCTTCTTTCCAGCCATATAAACACGGTTCGTGTTGCCATTGATAATCTTGGCGACCAAGCACCATTGATTGTTTTTTCCAGATTAGGCACTGACGAACTTTCCAACCAGTGTCTTTAGCTGCTGCACGGAAGTTAAAGCCTTCACTGTCTGCGTGCCAAATGTAGAAAACTGCACCGCATTTAATATGCTCATTTGCAGTTGAATAGGCATCAACCAAAAATTGGCGGAAATTATCATCTGACATGTTGTCATTCTGAATTTTTAACTTCTCTTTTGTTCCACCTTCATACGCTACGTTATATGGCGGATCGGTAAGCCAAACATCAGCCTGCATTCCGCCCATCAAAATAGCCATATCATCAAACGAACAGCTATTGCCACACATCAAACGATGTTTACCCATAATCCAAACATCGCCAGTTTTTGTTGTTGGTTCGGCTGGCATTTCAGGTACATCATCTTCATCTTTCAAGCCATCTTGGATAGGTTCTGGGAACAGATCCGCCAATGCATCGCCAAAACCAAGCAAATTAAGATCAAAATCCAATTCTTTAAGATGATCGATCTCAATTTTTAATAGTTCCAAATTCCAACCTGCATTCAGTGCCAGTTGGTTATCCGCAATCACATACGCTTTCTTCTGTGCTTCTGTTAAGCCCATCAAGCGTACCGTTGGAACAGAATCTAAATTGAGCTTTGTTGCCGCCAACAAACGCCCGTGTCCAGCAATAATGCCGTTTTCTTCATCAATCAGAATTGGGTTTGTAAAGCCAAATTCTTTAATGCTGGCACAGATCTGCAAAACCTGATCATCTGAGTGAGTACGGCTGTTGTTAATGTATGGAATAAGATCTGCTATAGGAATGTATTCAATAGAAAGTTCTTTTTTCATATTTTTGCCATTAAAAAACGAGAGCTTTTACACTCTCGCTTTACTATGAATTACTGTGATTTACTATGAGTTTTTACCCATTTTTTAATTTGTTCAATTTGTGCCGCACAAAAATCCCGCTCGCCCATCACAACCACCAAATAATCTACTGCATCACCATAAGTAATTCCCTTGAAAGCAGTTTGCGTGCAAGGCGTTAAATAGGCTTGCGGTGGTGTGAGGTAAACGGTCTTAATGCGTGGACTGCTGCAGCTGCTTAATAACAGCACGAGGCATAGGCACACGAGCACACGGCTCTTTAACCAAAATCGTTTTAATGCTTTCACGTTTTACCTCTGCTTGTCTGCGTAACTCAATTACAATCTGTTGCTGATTTCTGACCGCTTCAATCTCTTGTTCCAGTTGAACCGTCAACGCTTGGTTGACAGTTGCTTGTTCTGCAATCAATAATTTCTGTTCAACATTCTCTTGTGCTAATTTCTTCAGCATATTATTTTGATGGAAGAATGATCCTGCTCCACCAAGTACAATTACCATTCCGCCAACTATTAACGCATTACGCAAGCCCATTGAACATATCCTTTTCACGCTTACGGCGATTTAACAAACCGTTGAGCGGGCGACCACCTGCATTCTTCCATACTAAAAATTGCTCTGCTGCACTTTTAAAATCATTGGCATTGAGATTTTTCAATAAAGTCGAACGGGCAAAGTTCGTTTCACCAATGTTAAACACTAAACTGACTAATGCGTCGAATTGGTGCTGTTTGAGTGGGACTTTCACAAGACGATTGATAGCTGCCTCAAACTTTGCAACATCAGCAATCAATAATACACGGGATTTTTCTGCAGTAATGGTCATTCCTTTTGTAATGGGAATGCCGTCTACCGTACCCGTATGCCCAACACCGATTGTCCACACACCAATCACATCGGCATAAGCCATTAAACGCTCACCTTCTTCACGGCGAATAAAACTCAAACCATTCTCACTGATCTTCATTTTCTACCACTCCTGTTTTACTTTTTAAGAAACGCAAAATTAACTGACGAATTGCACTCGTCCCCAATAAGCCTAAAGCTGCACCGATCGGTGTGATTAAATCAATATCCAACCCAAAATGCGTCAGCAATGGACGCATTGAGCCTGCAATCAGACTGCATAAAAAGGCTTCTACAATGACCCGCCTGGCTGTATCTTTTTTGCCATACAGAAACGATTTCGATAATGATGCAAAAAAGGCGACTAACACCCCACATACAAAACTGCTATGCTGCAGGACATAAACCACCACCACAGACCAGAGATCAGGATTTTTCTCTGGCATTTTCATACTCCACCCCGTTTTCGAGGCATAAAAAAGCCCCGACTGGAAAACCAATCAGGGCTGTAAAATTTATTCATTGCGTTTATGCTTGCTAATATCGCAAGATATATTAAATACTACACTTTCACTTCGAAGTGGTCAAGCCTAATTTTTAAATTCTGGAGGTAAATCTGAATCTAGGCAATACCAACTTTCTTCACTATCAAAAGGCACAAATCTCAAAACCGAATCAGTATTTTTATTCTCAACCCAAACAACAGGCATTATAAAAACTTCACAAAGACCTAACCTAGGAAGAATGACATCTTCTATCTGAACTTCTTCTCCTACTTTCTCAATTTTAAGTGCATATTCTTTCAGCATTTCATCAAAGGTTTTTAAAAACATAATTGTTCTCCATGTTATTTAACACAGAGACATTAACGCGTTTAATGAAGAACTAATCAAGTTAATGATTTGAATAGCGGGTATTTTGGAGGTTATTTTGAAAATAAGTTGATTGAAATCAATATATATCAATAAAACTTAGATGAAAGTAGAATGTTGCCTTCGCCTTCTTTTTGCAAGTATTCTGCAAGCTCGCCAATTAAAGGTGTGCTTTCTGGTACAGCAGATAACGCATCAACCATCAATCGCCCTGTGCCTTTTAGGACACTATTACCTAAATCAGCCGCAGTATCCCATCCTGAAGATTGATTACGTGGGTCGGCTTGTTGCCCAAATGACGCCAGTGCGTTGGTAATTTGTTCGCCAGAATAACCTTGCTGTGCTAAATGGTCTTGGAATTGTTGTCCGTATTTTTCAAAGGCTTGATACTGTTGCACGGGAGAAGCCGTCGGATATTTTGCAAGTTGTGCAGTAAAATCAGCCGCTTGTTGAAGACCAAGTTCACTTGCATTTTGTGTGCGAGATTGCTGAGCATTCAGCCAGTCTTTTGCATCAAATGGACGTGCTGCTGAAGTTGGTGTAACAGGTTGTGTATTTTGCTCTTGGGCTTTTAACCAAGCTCTTGCATCAAAAGATTCGCTCATTATGACTCCTTAAATTTCAGGCGTAAAAAAACCGCTTAAAGCGGTCGAGTTTTGGGGTTGCTTTTCATTTACTTTTGCGGAAGTTGCCAGCCTTGATTGCGAACCACGCTATCCGCCCATGCATTAATTTCATTCATCGCATTTGCATCGTGTCCGTATTTATTCACTAATTTTCCTAGCTCTTTAGCAAAGGATTCTTGCGTAAGAACGCCATCATAATTCGCTGAGTTGGTCAGAGCTTCGCCAAATTCTTTCGATAAAGCTGAATTTTGTTTGATGTTCGCCCAGTTTTCTTGTCGTTCGCGTGAATTTTCTCCACGTGCATCAATTTCAGCTAAGGTATAAGGTAAACGAGCTTTAGCAATCGCCTCCGCTTTTTGTGCTTCTTGTTGAGCTTTGAAAATATTTTCAAAACCTTGCCACGCTTTACCTGCCCCAAAACTTGCTAACGTATAAGGGTTTGGCGTTGTACCGACGACTGCACCTGAATTGAGGTTAATTACATTACCCTGATTATCGACAATATTAGGCGAAAGCCCTGCCATTGCCCGAAATTGCGATGCCATTTGAGGGTTAATTGGGGCGATTTCTTGTGCGGCATTTTGAGCATAGTCTTGGTTTGCAGAAAATAACTGTGCGTACAATGCTGGATTGAGCTTTTGACTTTGAGCCAGCGTAAATAACTCTTCTGCTGTTCTTGCTCGACCATTTTCATCAATGGCATTTTGCTGTAAGAAATTCCACCCTTGTTGTATTGCATTCGCTTGCGTGAGTTTGTTTTGTTGTTCCGCTATACCTGTTTGGTTAGTTGCATTTTGTAGTGCAACACGCCAATCCGATGTCGCAAGATTCTCTCGGTTCGCCCGATGCTTTTCACTACTTTGAGCAAATCGTTCTGCCATATCAAAAGCGGTTTTCCACGCATTTTGGTCGAACTCTGAAGGTTGGGCATATAAGCCCATTGCTTTGTTAATATCTGAAATTGCCATACGTTACCACCAGCGGATTGCGTTAATCAGTTCAGGCAATGCCCAAACCATTCCCAAAATAAATGCAAGAATCACTACGCAATAAGCGAATTGTCTTGCTTTCTTTGAGCGGTCAATTATTTCTAACATTTTGCGTACCTCATCAAATATGTTAAAATCCATTTGAATTTTGTTCCTTCTTGTTTGGAAGTTGGAATGAAAAAAGCCCCGAATAACGGCTAATTATTCGGGGCTTTGTGTTTTCTGCTATTGATTACGCTGGGTCGTAAATGCTTTTCACTAAATCACCGATGTAATCGGGTAAACCTACTTTGGTATCAGGACTTACACCAAAGGCCTGTGCCAGTTGGTTTTGATACTGAGATTTATTCGGTTGTGTTTCAGGCTCAACTGCACCTAACGGATTAAGCGTGTTGTTGAGTTGGTTAAATGCGTCCGTAAATCCACCGCTTGTTTCTGCTGGGGCAAAGTTGCTGGTAAGTGTATTGGCGATAGATTGTGGTGCTGTAATAGGCGTTGGGGCAAAAACCGTGTTGGTATTCGGTTGCGTGGTGCTGTAGTCGTGTCTTTGACCGTTATATGGGTCTAATCCAGCACTTTCTATAACATCAATTAAGCTATTGGCATAATTCGGATCTGTAGCGTAACCAGCTTTTTGCAACGCCATTGCAGCCTCTGCTGGTGAAGTTGCGTCAAAATATCCTGCTTTTTTATAGCGAGGATTGTTCTTTGTGAAATTCACGCGATCAGCAACACTTTCATCAATACTGTTGTAGTCCTTAAATCGGTCTTTAATTGCAACTCTTTTACCATTAATGACTTCGTGAGTACCTACTAAAGACCCTGCATCATTTTTTCCTGCTTTAATACCAAAAACATTGTTCTTTCCTGACGGGCTCTTACCCCAACTTGATTCGATAGCCCACTGTGCAGCAACAATTTCAGGGTGCGGTTCGCCTGCATTTACCGCAGCTTGATAAATTGCCATAAAGCGTTCTTTTTGTTCTTTGGTTGCCATATTTTCTCCAATAAAAAAGCCTACGATTTTTCGTAGGCTATATATTATTTAATTTCTGTATCAGACCCTTTTCGGTAATACTTTAATTTCGTTATAAACCCTTTAGCTTTATTGACCGAATAAGTAAATAAGCGTGGGGCAGTTTCGGGATCACCTCCGCAAGTTTCGTTATGAACCTCACGAACATCAACGTAATAATAAACATCTGTTTGCTCAGACTCAACAAACATTAAGCACTCTTTTTTTAACGAGGTGAGTTTATTTTTCTCAACCGACTTCATCACTAAATCAATCGCTTGATCGAATGATTTCACAGGCTTTGCCATTACCCCCACACTTAACCCAAGTGCGGCTAAAAATAAAGTGAGCTTTTTCATTTTCGTTCTCGTAATTTATGCAGTAAACATTGTTGAAAGGCAACCGCAAAAGGCTCAAATTTATTGTTGGCATCATCGCCTAAATTAAACGGGAAGTTTGCAGCTGTCGGTGGGAGAAATCGCATCACCATTCTATCTGGCTGAAGATAGCCCAATTCAAAAAGCTGGTTGATTTCTTCTTTCGGATAAACCTCTTCTCCTTCATCAAGCACGACAATTAGCTTAAAGCGTAAGCTAGGCAGTTCGGCATTTTCCGATAAAATCGCCATATCGCTTAAACGCAAATAAGGTTCGGTTGGCATTTCATCATTGATGGATTTACGGTAACATCCATCAAGCGATAAGGCTTGGCGTAAGTAACGTTCCAACATCTTCGCTTCAGCTTGCAACTTTTGTGAAAGTGTTTGTTGCGATTGTTTAAAGCGTTGGTATTGGGTGCGTAGCTGTTGATGGAAGTTCATTGATTTCCCCTCTGTTGCGGTATTTTATAAACTTTTTAAAATGATTTCCACATATTCATCAAAAGCGTTGTCGCCTTGCGTTAAGTCTACAAAACGGTGGATAAAAGGCTTGGTAATAAATAAGGGATTATCCAGTAACAACGCCATTACGCAGCCCTGTAACTTGCCTGTTTCATCGCGTGCGGTGAACACTTTGATTTTGGTGTAAGGCATTTGCCCTGCCCAAATCTGAAAGAAGTGTTGCCATTCGGTGCGTAGCTGTGCGGTTTGTTCAAAGTGTTCGCCAATGTAGCTAAACAGTTCCGCAAGTAAGGTTTGTGATTGAGATAAGTTTTCAAGATGTTCGGTTTGGTATTGCATTATTCAGTTCCTAATTCCGCAACCGATGTTGCGATATGATATTCCCACACTTCGCCTTTGCCTGTGATTTCTACATCAAAGAACAAGGTTGAGTAACCTGCTTTTAGGCGGTGCGGTCGGCTGTCGATTACGGTTTTGTCGCCTAAGATGATAGGCTCTTGCACCATTTCGCCCCGATGACGTTTGTAGGCGGTGTGTCGAATATGATTGGGTTCGTAATCTTGCACGACTTTATAAGCAGTGAAAGCGTGATAAGAAGGCGTAGCGTTGAGTCTGCCCACCCATCTAAACGTTTTCCAAGCCTGCCCTGCGTTCCATTGGTAGATACCATCTCGGGTTGCAAAATAGAGCTGGTCTTGGTCGGATCGATACACTGCTGTTGGACGAATAGAGAGAGTTGTGAGCGTTTCAATTTGGGTTTCCTCGTGAATGGAATCAGGGATTTTAAAGCGGATAGCGTGATTTTCGGTAAAGCCAAAATAGTAGCCATTATGCACCACGCCTAACATTTGCCAGGGGGCAAGAGCTTGCCATTGGTCTTGGGTGTAAAGCGATGCAGTCACAATTTTCACTTGATTGCCTGCCAACATCACTAAGCCATCAAGACTGGCATAAAAGCACGCACCATTATATAAGCACGCCGATTGATACGAAATAATCGGTAACGGCTCTTCTAACACAGAAATCGAACGGCAACCTTGCGATTGGCAAGGGCTTTCCATTTCGATTACCGCTGGGTATTCGTCGGTTAAGATATACCCTGCTCTTTCGCTACACAAAAAGCGAATCGGCTTGCCGTTAAATCGCCCATAGCGGTAGGCTTCAGGGAAAGCGTGCGGTTTTAATGGTTCAGAAAGCCAAAGCTCTGTGCCTACCAAGCCACCTAATTGTCCGTTGCCGCAGTATTGTAGATCGGTCATACATTCGTGCGGTGGTTCGTATTCTTCTGTTAAGCACTCTTCGCCATAGACGGTATGCGGTTGGTGTACATAACTGCCCGTGCCAAAATCCAATTCATCAACCAGCAAAAAATGAGCTTCCGCATTTTGGTCTTTGACTTGTTCGCCATAATCCAGTTGCGTGACCGCGCAATACAACCGCACTTTCTCGATGGAATAGGTCGGGAAAGCAGTAGGTAATCCACTGATAACGACAGATTGGTCGTTATGAGCGTAAATTGGATTGCTCGGTAAACTGGGGGCTGACTCAAAACCGAAATTATCAACCAACGTGTAAATATACTGGCGTAATTCTTGGTTGAAATCTTGGCTTAACGTGCCTAAAAATTGGGCGTGCGGTGCAGCCAATTCCACAGGAAAGCCTAACCGTTGCCAACTTTCATTACAGGCTTGTTGGCGTTTTTGAATCACGGGATATTCTTTCACGCCACTTGCCACGATAAAACCGCAATCGGTATCAATGCGAGAAAACGAGGCTTTGCAGTTATCACTTGCCAAATAGCAGCAGTGATCAACAAAAATAGATTTACCTGTTTTATCGCTGACCTTTTTATCGGTTCGCCAAGGGCGTAACGTACCACGCGATAAATCCACGTCTTCTGCCACTTGTGCCATCGCTTGATGTAAGTTATTCGGGCGTTGCCGTGGAGCAATTCCTCCGAATTGAGTGAGTTTGAGTGAGGGCATAGGGCTCCTTGCAAATTTGGGGTATAAAAAAACCGCTTACATTGCTGCAAGCGGTTGGATTTTACTGTTTTATTGCTGAATTTGATGTCCTGTTCTAGTGATCATATCCTTTATGTCCTCTGTCGCATTGATAACAAACAGTTGAACATTAGGGTGTTCATTTTGATACACACGGAAAATCTGATCCGCAAAACCTTGCCCGATACTCGTTACATCTTGGAAATCCAAAATGACTTTTTGGAAATGCTCAAATCGTGCAACAAGTCGTTTGGCTTGAGCACGAGACATTAAAAACTCACCTTCGTGCTTCGCTAAATTTACGGGTACAAGCGTTGTTGCAAAAGCATATTCATCTGGCATTGCGAATTGATCAAGCACCTCTTTGGTTCGCTTTGTTGATGAGTGAGCTAATTCAAACATCACTTTTGTTCCTTCGATATGCTCAATATCGTGTTCATACATCACATCAACAATCCCTGCATTACGTTCATAGTGTTCTCCATAAGTCATCATTGCGCACACCAATAGTAACCTATAAATCAATTAAATGTAATGTTTATTTTGATCATTAGTAACTTTATGGATAAACACTTCTCAACAATTCAAAATGCGGGCCGTCGTAGAACTTCTCATCATCAGAACGATCATTCATATTCCAATCACCACCCCAGCGAATGGTAATGCCGAGTTCTTTTGCGGCTTTGAGCATTGCTTGGGCGACTTGCTCAAAGGCATGTTTGTTGTTCCAGTCTAGCGGATAGGGAACAAGATCGACTGCGTGCCCTGTGAGGTGTCGGCTGTTCATTGTTTTGGTTGCTTTCTTGGCAAACAATTCCTTTTGGCGTGCTTTAGTTCGCACACCTTCAATCACAGTAAAATCCACCGTACTTAATTGCAATGCACGACGTACTACTTTGATTAAATCAGGGTGAACACCGTTGAGATTGTCTTCACTTCGTTGGCTAAATTTAAACATTCTGTTTCCTTAGCGTTTTTTTAACGCGTAACGTAATGCCATTTCACGCACTTTATCAATGCCAAATAACGCCACAATCGCACCCAGTGCAACGGAAAGTTTAATCGGCATTTGTAGGTAATCGAACACGCTTTCACTTGCCACGGCAATTAAGCCGCAGAGCGTCGATTCCACTAATACACGCAGTTTTTTGCGTTCTTTCCCTACATAACAAATACGAAAAAGGGCAATAAAAAACGCCATCACAAAACTGTTAATGGCGTTGGTATGTTGATGATAAAAGGCAAATAATATTGCCCAGAGATTAGGATCTTTGGTTGGCATTGGTTTCTCCTTTGCAACCGCAGTCTTCACAACGTGTCGCAAGCTCCACAATTTGCCGTTCAATCACACGCTCAACAGGGCGTGGTTTGGCAAGTTGTTCACTTAATCCGACCGCTTGTTTTTTGCAGCATTGGCATTTTTTACATTTTTCAATCACTTTGCATTTTGACATTAGATTCGCCCCCAGTGGTTAAGCGTATGTTCGCCTGTTTCAAAATCACGCATTACATCAATTTTCGCCTGTGCAATGCCTTGTTTGAAATTGCGGTCGTACATCATTGCCATTTGTGGATCGGCAAAGGCGTACTGTCGCATTAAAAGCAGTTGTGCTAATGCACCGTTGACCACCACATCGTGATAGCGGTCAAACAAGAGTTTATCCACTTCGCACGCATTTTGGGTTGGAATGGCAAAGTAGCGAACGTAAAGCTGATTTTCCGCATCAGCACGTGGGGCTTTTTGCAGAATGATTTTGTCGTTTGGCTCAAAGGTAAATTCACGGCAAGCGAAATATCGCATCGGTTTATAATGGAAACGTGAGCAAGGTTTGCGTTTGTCTAAGTGAATGTCATCGACATAATGCACCTGCTCTGCATCGCCATTGTCTAAATAATAATCCCGCACGCCTGCTTGAACATCTAAGCGAAGTTCACGCTTGAGTAATAAGCTATCGCGTGCAAGAGTTTGAGCAGCTTGGCGTAAATATTCCAACGCCACGTCATCAGGTACACCTTTAGCGATCAGGGTGACACGCGGCAAAAATTCAGCAAGGGAAATAAATTCCACATCACGCCCATCATTTTCACACACAAAATTGACCGCACTTTGGCTACCGCATTTGGGTTTTAAGCAACCGCAAGGCATAAATTTCTCCCATAAAAAAACCGCTTGTAACGAGTGTTACAAGCGGTTTTCTTCTAAATTTTATTTACTGTTTATCTCGACGCAAAAATGCAACGGCTAAAGAGCCAAGCCCAACACTTGCGATAATACCAGCTAAAGTTTCAAAGCCTAATACGGCAGAATAAATTGCACCAGCAATGCTGCCCATTCCAATTAAGGCTCCTAGCAACAATGCACCTATACGTTCAATAAATGTATAGCGAATAATTTTGCTATCTGATTTCCGACGATGCTCTGCTTCTTTTGCTGTTTGTTCTACGACAAAATCAACAATATCAGGTCTAAATTGTTGCAACTTTTCTAATGAAGTAACATCAAGTAAAGGTGTATCAACCTGACTATGCGAAAGATGAATTTCACTATTCGCATTGCGTGCTTTAATCTGTGTATTCTTTGCCATATTTGCTCACATTACGGTTCAAGCCTTTTACAACCTCATTACAATTCTTGCAAAGATTTCTACGATCTCGCTCAAACCCATAATGAACATTAGGATAAGAGGCAGGCTCTTGTAAAACAGACGATACAATACTCAAATTGGTTAAACGTTTTAATAAATTCAACATTTTACCCTCCTCATTGGTTTGCTCAATGGTAGAGAGAAAACGTTTACTTGTCAAACGTTATCCATTATTTACCCACTTTCGAATTTTGTAATACTTTCTTTGTAAAGGCAGCTCGAACTTGCTCTTGTAACAAAGTTCTGTCTAAAAACTGCTTGTAGTACATCGCCGCTTTTTGCTGTGAGGTTGTGCTTTCCGTTTCCGCACCAAATAAGCGATACAACACATAATCTACCAAGTTCGCATAGTTTTCGGTAATGGATTCATCGAGTTCTCCTTCAAGGGTTACGGGTTTTGGTTTAACAGCACACGTCATTCGAGCATAAACAGTTTCATTTGGGCTAACAGGCGGTTTTACCGTGAATTGGTTGTCGGTATTTGCCACTTTGCTGTAACTACGGCTGTCGGTTTTGCGACTGATGCAGTTTTTCTTCCCAAATGCCGATTGAACATCGTTATCCACTTCTTTCATTTCTGCAATAAAATTGCCGTGAGCATCAGTAATGGCATCCACCGAAAGCAATAAATCGCAACAACAAGGCTGCTGTAAATCGCTGTCGTCGAGTTTTGCCACAACAGTTTTCAGAAACTTGTTCGGGTTGAGCTTGAACATTTCCGCCACACCTTCGTTGAGGTAGTTGATAATGAGCGGATCTTCAATGCGGTCTGCATCAATATCATTGTAATCGTAGCGGACGCGTACAATGAAATCTTTGGCTTGCATTAGTGGATTTCCTGTTCTAATTCAGATTTTTTGCCTTTCTTACCTTCGGCTTTTTTGGCTTGATGTTCAACACGGACAAATTCTTTTTTCTCAGACTTCATCAGTAATGACGCAGTAAGTTGGTCGTCCACATCAAAACGTGCACCGTTAACATTAGAGGCAAAAGTTCTTTGAAATGGGGTCATTGGGTTGTTCCTTATAAAAAGAAGCAGTCGGAAAACGCGATTTATTTGCAGCATCCGACCACTTGGGGTTACATCATATAGCCTTCTTGCTCAAAACGACGAGCAAAGAGCATTTTCACATCTTTTGGAATGCCACCTTTTGGTAATGCGGTAATTTTCAACACCACCGCATCCACTTTGGCGTTGTAACCATTTTCCACAAAATGCGAAATTTGGGTGCGAGGTTCAACCGCACCTGCATCAAAGCTAGCTAAATCAACATCGCTTACCGCTTCTACTGCAAGATTTTCTGCATAGGTAATTTGTTTGGTTTTACCTGTAGCATACTCTGCTCCATTGACCGATTTAATTTCAAACTTGAAACCTGCAACAGGTTCACGGAAATCAATGAACAGCGATTTAACATCTGCATGATTCGGTTGTAAGAAGATGTAAAGCTCATCACCCACTTCTAAATCAGACACCGATTTGCCATAACGTAAATCTAAGGTTTCCATTAAGCGTTTCCATTCGATTTTTTCACGGAAGCCGTAGCCACCATCCACTCGAACATCTGCTTGTAAGAATACAGGTAATTGCGTGTTGCCATCGACATTGCAAGTATTGCACGCTTTACCGAACTCAGGGGCAACGCCCCCTCGAGCTAAGTTATATTTTGCCATTTTGTTACTCCATAATGATTGCAGCGACTGCAATAGATTGACTTGAAAGGGCAGCAACATCAAAACGGTAGTTACCCACAAGGTAAATATCGTTCAAAATGGTTTGCCATTCTAGGTAATCCAATGATACTGGGGCAGCAATGTGTTTTGGATCGACCATCAACACATATTCCACCGTACGACCATCAGGTAATTTGTAGCGAGGCATATGTAATGATGAGAACACATCCATCCCTAAAGTTGGATGCACTAAGCCTGTCACAATTGGGTTCTCTTTTAAGCAGCAGCCTGCACCTAATTTAGATTGTTCACGGCGAATACGAGAAACGAAAGCAGGACTTGCTGCAACTTTTAACGCATTGCCACCGCAAGTTACGCCACTTTCTTGTAAGGCTTGCTCCATACGCTCTAATACTTCGGTTGCTTCTAAACCGTCTTTACCGACAATCACAGGATTTACGGTATCGCCTAAACGGATATTGCCACTTAATGCACCTGCTTTGTTACCTTGTAATTGAGCGTGAGCCATTGCCACTAATACACGGTAGCCGTAGCGTTCTGTTGCATCACGTAATGCAAAGCCGATAGATTGTTCATAGCCGTCTTGCACCATTTCCCAACGTTTACATAATGCAATCGCTTCTTGGCGTGAGAATTTATGTTTGATTGGGATTTGTTGGCAAAGGGTAATTTCACCGCTGCGGAACGGATCGCCTAAATCCATTGACTCGCCATTGAAGTTTGAATTACCGAAATCGCCTAATTCAAAACCTTTCAAAATGGTGTAGTGAGCCACAGGGGCACAGTCTAAGCCTAAGTTAGTGATGTCATAATCAGGATTGATTAAGTGCATCAAAGAAGAACAGTTATGCAGTTCACTTACCACAATATCTGTTGCGTATTCTGGGATATACAATCCTTGCGTTGCACCGCCTAAATCAGCGGCACGAATATTTTTTGCCATAGATTTTCCTATTTAAAGTTATTGAGAAAGGCACGCAGCTCTTTGGTTTTCCCATTGTGAGCTAACGCACGTGCTTTGGCGCGATCTTTCTCGGTCATTTCTGGTTTTGCCTTCGATTGCGTTGAAACACTTGCCGTTTTATTACTCGGTGGTGCAGTAACCACAGGCGAAGGTGGTTGATTGCGTTGTTCAAATTCAGCAACCAATTCCGCAATTTTAGGGATTAGGTTGAGGTCTTTGGATTGCCCTGCATAGTTAAGCAAGGCTGATGCGGTATTCCCTGCAAAGTCGATCACTTTTTCATTAGTAAATTCAATGAATGCCGAATCATTGACGAGTGCTTGAAAACGTGGGACTTTATCAATCAGGGTTTTACCAAATAGCTCTGCTTGGGTTTGAGCTTGTTGGCGTTGTTGTGCCGCAGTCAGTTTTTCATCGACCACCTTTTCCACATCGGGTATTGGCGAAGTTTTTGACGTTTTTAACCGCTTGCGAAGTTTTTCAGTAAATTTCTCACCTAATTGAAATCGCACATCTTCCCAATCTGCATCAGAGAAATCGTCTTCTTCTGTTTCTTCTACAGCAGGTGTCGCTGGTTTTTGCAGTTCAGCTAATTGTTGCTCAAGGGCAAGTTTTTCTTGTTCTGCTTTTTGACGTGCGGCAACTTCCGCTAATAAGCGTTGATTGGTTTCTTGGTGAGCAGTTTGTTCTTTGTTAAGTCTGCCTTTCCACGCTTTGACCTCATTTTCTTCTTGAGGCGGCTCTGTATGAGTAGGCTCTGATGGAGTCTCTACAGGAGGTGTAGTCGGTACATCTTCCTGGCTCTTGTTGAGCTTTTGCAGTGGCAAGTTTACGTTTGATGTATTCAGGGGTGTTGTCACTTAACTTAACAACGGTGTCGTTTGACTGAATTTGATTATCTTCCATTGATCTTCCTTAAAAGAGATGGCATAAAAAAGCCACCGCAATGCGATGGCTTGGTGAGCGTTAAAGCAGCTACACTTTGAGCTGTCTTTCCGTTGTCATTGGTTTTTCTGGGCGGAACAGTTGCCCGAGTAAATCCACTAAAATATTAGCAGAGTGTTGGTATTCGCTTTTGAGAGCTGGGTTTAATTCGACTCGTGCCTTTTGACTGAATACTAAACTTTGTGCGTGTAAATAGGCTTCCAGCTGTTCAGCAAAATGCGGATTATGCGAAAGTGTGATACGCAATTCGGTCAGTTCATCTAAACTGGTGGGCGAAAAAAGTTGTTGCCACAAAGGTTGCTTAACGAGTTTCATTGATACCTCAGCAATTAACGACCGCAGCTTTTACAGCCGCTTGCCCCTTTTGACGCCATAGGACGCACCCCACCATTTAAGATACCAGCTACTTTACCTGTGGAATCTTTAAAGCGTACGCCCATATTGCCGTTAGATGGGGTGACCACATTTTTTTGATTAGCAAGGGGTTTATAGCCTGCCATTGTGTTTCTCCTCTGTTGTTGAGATAAAAAAAGCGACTGAAACTAGATGTCGCAGTCGCAGATTCGGTTTTTTACCATTACTGGGTCGTCGTAGTAATCGATAATGACTTCATTATTGCCGTGATATTCAAAGTAGTAAGTACCTGCATCATCAATATGAATGGTTGGATCGTCAGCCGTTAATACCACCGCTTGCTTACACTTCTTATACGGCATATGTTGCACATTCGCCACCACACTTGGCTCAATCACGCAAGGGCAACAATCATCGGTTAACGCCCAGTGGGGATTACCTAACGACTGCACTCTTGCGATATGCACGGATACACTTTCACCCGCACTCAATCCCCACACAATCACCCGTTTAGGATGTTTGCGGACTTCAATATTGGTTGAAGAGGGAAAGAGTTCGTTGAGGGTAAATCGTGGTTCGTTGGGTTGAGTCTGTGCAGTACGAATGTGGCTATGGGTTTTGATGTTGCCCATATTGTACCTGCTGCGTTAATTGTTGAATAAATCCTTCATAGCGTTTTTGCCAATTGGATTGTTTATACGAAAGTGTTTGGTTAGAAAATTCTTGTTGCGTGTTATGTTTTATGCGTGAAAGCAATAAGGAAGTATCTGCCAAGTGATTTAAATCAGGTAACTGACCTTGTACAGGTTGAGAATAGTTTAACCATTCCCACGCCAAAGGGTTACTTTTACTTAGTGCGTTTTTGAAATTACGATAACCCCATAAATGTATATTTAATTGATTATTCTTGTAACTCTTAAAACAATCCTTATCTACTTCAACAATACAAAAGAAATCCCAATCTGAACTTTCTACTTCTGTTTTCCAATATCTTGAACCAACTAAACCAAGATAGATGATTTCGTATGGTTCAAGTATCTTTAAACATTCTCTAAGAATTGTTGGATTTATCTGGGTCATTAGCATTATGTCCGCTATCGTACCAACTATCATCAGAAGATCCAGTGCTAGATTTTCTTACTCTTTTAGTAGTTTCGTTAATTTTTTCTGAACATACGATAGAACCATTAACTTTCCAATCCTTCCAAGTAATTGTAGTTACTTGATTGTAACGACTAGAAATGCTAGTCGTTACCTCTTCATTTCTATCAATACTTGTCACATTCTTCGTATTACGCATTTCCGATGTTTCTACGCCATTGACTTTCTTCACTTCATAAGTGACGGTTGCACAAGGGATTGGGTAGGTTTTAGTGATCCATTCGATAACATCATTATCTAATTTGATTGTCGCATCTGTTGTTGTCCCAGTCGTATCAGATAAAGGAAAAGGTGCATTTGGTGCTACACTTAATACATTTTGAGGTTCATCTTTGAAGCAATCAGTAAAACTTCTGACATATCCCCAATTCGTGCTTTCATCTGATGCTGCAACTTTTTGCCCTGTTGCGGTGTTGATAAACATACCAGAATGGATATTGCTTGGTTTATCAGATAAGTTCCACAAAAATACATCGTGAATACCTTTGGACACTTTTACTTTTCTTGTGCCACCTGTACTAATTTTTGTATCTCTTAAATCCCTTGATGGAATATTAGAGTATAAAAGTACAGGAATACCGTCCAAGTATAAGTTAGCGTAATCATCACCAATCGCACCAAAAGTATATTCTCCAGTTTCAGGGAAATTTACTTTAGCTTTAGCCCAATACATAAACGCATTAGAACCTGTGTTCAGATAATTAATATCTGATGCTAAAGGAACAATCCCTTTGATATGGTATCCTGCAACAGAATCAAGTCGATTCGGATAATTATAACCACCACCGAAGGTATCGACTACACGACCTTTTGTATTAACCAATCCCAAATACTGAAAAGCAATTTTGGGTTCAAGCATACTATTTGGATTGCGTGTTGCTTTGAGTACCCTTCCATCAGGTAATTTAAATACACTATCTGACCCTAAAGAAAACTCAACAGATTGACCGGCAGTTAAGTATACTAAACAATGTTCTACACCTAACCCACGATTAAATACGGTATTGATGTTACCGCCAGTTGCAGAAAGAATAACTAAATAATACCCTTCTTTTTCAGCGGTAAAACTTTGTTTAGGATTAGAAGCAATAGCAGAAAAACGATATACATTTGTCTGACAACTAATCATTGTTTTTGGCTTAGTTCGATTAAGCATACCCACAGGATTCGCACAACCACACATTGTTCTGCAAGCCATATCGCCCCCTATGCCGATTCAGTATCGCCAAAGACACGAACCACTTTACCCATTTCATAAAGCACCGTCACCGCAGCATCGACACCGCCTAACACTAAACTGCCTTCACGCGGTTTCACTAAGCGATTATTACCGCCATTTGCTAGCGTGACTTTATTTGCTGTGGTTTGAATAATGGTAAACATTCTGCCTTGTGGAATGTTATCAGGTAAGGTAATGATAATTGGTGCCGTATTGATACAAATGAGCGTGTTATCATCATCTTGCACGGTGTAGTTTGCCGATACGTGTTTGCAAGGCACTTTACAGGTTTTGTTGAGTTCGCTCTCTAATGCAGAAACACGTGCTTTTAACGCATTAATGGTTTCATTTTGCGTGGTATCTTGCCCAATAAGTGTGTTGATTTGATTTTGCATCTGCTTAATCATTTCATTAGTCACACCACCTGCGTTATCAAGTTTCTGCCAAGTGTTCCAACCGTTCGGATTTTTCAATGAACCATCGGGGTTTACACCGTGATCGTTGGAGATATACCAAGTATCATCGCCATTAGCCACCCAGATATTAAGCTCACGATCTGAGGCGATGTAGTAACCGTTGAAATCATACATTTGAGTATTGACATATTCATCCCAAGTAGTTGCCATTGCAAGGTTCTTTTCTTGGGAGCTAAAATCTTTTGGTAAGCCGAGCACACCTTGTCTTGTTTGATTATCCACATACCCAGTAAAAGTGTGGAAACCCCATTTATAATTTGAGGTTTTAAGTGAATTGCCATTCGCTAAGACTTGCGGGCCTACTGCATTTAAAGCGAGTTTACCTTCGGTGTTGATGGTTAAATCATTGCTTAGGTTCAATCCAAGCGGTTGATTTTTAGTACCATCTCCCGTAATGCCTGAGTTAGGCTTTACGGCAACAGCGACATCACCAGCAATAGATTGCTTGATTTTTGCGACAGAAATTACCCCACCTTTGCCGTTTTGTGGGCAAATTGGCGAAGTGGTTACGCCATTTGCGTTATCTGCACAATCAAGTAAAGCGGCTTCCGCTTTCATTGCCGATTGAGCAATCTGTTCTTTAGCATTATTTAATGCCTTTGCCTGCTCAGTTTTTGCAGTATCAAGGGCTTTATCTTGAGCATCTTGTGAGTCTTTAAATTGTTTACATGTTACAAATGACATATCGCCCCCTAGGCGGTAAAGTTCACTACGCCATTAAATGTAGCGAGTTTTAGTGTGCTAGACTTGATGCGTAATTTTTTAGGTACATCACGTGTTTCTTCACTTTCTCGGAAAATATTAGGTTTTATAATTAAGTTACCAGCGTGTATATAAAAACTATTGCTTCCGTATGTAAGTGTATGAAATACCGTTTGCTCTTCGGTTGGTTCAATAGTATCTCTCACGACTTCAACTACAACCTCGCCAGAAAATAGCCCTTCTTTTTTGTAATTAAACGGGATATGTGCGGATAATTGAATAGAACGATTTGAGATCTCACCAGATAATTGTACTGCAACTTCCTGATAAGGTTCTTCTGGTAAAGGATATTCTTGTGTTACCGATAAGATTTTTTCGTGAGGTTCAACTTCACTAAAGCGTTCTTGAGTTGTAATAGGAACGGTAAGTTTAGCTTTATTAAACTCAAGTGCATTAGCGTAAGGTAAGAGATTAATGTTATATCTATATACAGGATCTTGTCCTGCTTGATCGATGCCTGATGTATAATGGCAATCGTATTCAATGGTATTGCCATAAGCAGACTGACGAATTTGCACCTTTGTTAAAACTTCATTACGAGGTTCACCACGTTTAAATTTCTTAGCACTTGAACCTTGAATGACTAAGCCCGTTTCTTTATGTTTAAGATAAACAGGTGTATCTTTTACATAAAATTCATCATCTGGTTCAGGTTTCACATAGTTTTCGACCACCTCAAACTCATCTTCTGCGGTTTCGCCCGAAGGTAATACGGCAAACACCTTCCCTTCATTATTTACTTGAATAGTTTTACCATCCAAGTCGTCTTTTGTAATAATTTGAATCATACAAACATTCCTACTAAATTTAACACCACTCGCTCATTGCTTTTTACTTGAGAGAAAACAATTTCACGCGAACCTTTGTTCCACCAGAGCAAGCCTGAACCTGCATTTGTTGAAATCGTTTTTGTCGGAAGTGGTGCACCTTCGGGCATACGAAATGCCACCGTGCGATTACTATTTACCCGACAAATAAAGTCCAACGAGATAATGCCTAGCCCCATTCCGTTAATCGACACCATTTTGCGGGTATCGGTATTGGCATCAGTAATAATTTGAGTGGCATTTGGATTGACGACTTCTAATACATAATCTTGCACCTCTGCAGTTTTTTCTTGCATCAGCTGCTTAAGTCGTTCTTCTTTAATTCGAACATTGCCGTTTACTACATCAAAATCCTCTTGGTGTAGGTCTTGCTGTTGAATAATCGTAATTGCCATTTAACCTCCTAGTAAAAGAAAACCGCCCATTAAGAGCGGTCGGATTTGTTTACTGTTTTACTGAGGTTGTGATGTTGGTGGGAACATAAAACCAAGTGTCACACCACCTAATGAACGCACTTCTTCGGTTGCAGCTTCTTTTGCCGCTTCAACCACTTTTGCTTTACCAACAAAAATGCCATCATCTTTTGCTTCAGCTAAATTGCCTTCCGCTTGAGAAAGTACAATCAGTTTAGCCAGCGTGGTTTCAACGGTTTGAGCATTCTCACCATTTTCATCAGCAACGGTAATTTTCAATTTGCCTTCTTCTGGTGTGATCGCTGTTACACGTAAATCCACCTTAGAGGTTGCAACCAGTTGATTATCCACAATTTTGATGGTTGAGTTATCCACTTCAACTAACAATTTACCTGCTTCAATTTTAAGACCAGCACCAATATCTGCATCTGTTACGACTTTTTTTACCATTTTAATTTACCTTTTATTTTTCGATTGGAAATACCTTGCCATCGCCAATACTGAATACGCCTTCGTATTCTTTCTCTTTAATGCCAAGCTCTTGTTTCAGTTGCTGCTTGGTTGCATCATCTGAATTTTTCACTGCATCAAGCAGTGCTTTTGCTGTGAGCGGTTCACTATGACTTTCGCCACAGCAAGCCATTTCACGCAAATTCTCTGTATAAATTGGTTTTACCGACATTTAACACCCCGTTACTTGTTGTGGTGCGGTTGCACTGTTGTTTACGGCATAGCCTATTGGCGTATCGTTACCACATTCAATGATAGGCAACGTATGCCCATCGCCTGCTGTTGGGTAGGCATAGCCCCATAGTTTCCCATCGCAATCTGTAATTGCTACCGTTGCATCAGGATCGCGTGTTTCATTTGGATGGAACAGATAGCCCATAAAAGTTGAGCCACAGCAACCTTCATCTAACGTAATTGGAAGCGGCACGCTGGCATAGTAGCCACAGCGTTTTGTGGTTCTACGCCAACGAACATTGCCACAGTTGGAAACCTCTTCCACCTCTACAAAATGTTGATTACAACGTTCTGCCCCTGTCGTTTGCCAAGTTTTATCTAGGCAAAAGCCGCAAGGCACGATACCTTTTTCTGTATCCGTAAAAGAGTTGCCTGAAATCGGCTCAACCGTAACTGCTACATCAGGCGTATTTTCATTGTTACGGACGGGAATGTAATGCCCACTTTGCGTAATCACCAACGAACGACGCTTAGGCGTTAAGCTTGGTTGGCATTCGCCTAGTTGGTAAAGGGTTGCAGAAGCCACTTCTGAAACCGTTGGAGAAATCAACGCACAACCAGCACGCTCAAAGTTTGCTTGGTTGCTGCAATAATCTACCCGTTTGAATGTAATGGTTTCTTCGCCACTTAAATGGTTTACCGTGACCAACACAGGCTGCGTGCCCACGCTAAACCCTTTTGCATCGGTAAAGTGAGGAGAAATAATGGTAAGTACATTAGGATTACACTGCATTATTGACCTCCATAAATGGCGTTTCTCACACTTTCCACCACAGCAAGAAATTTACTGTAATCCACGCCTTTGCGTGGAGTGAAAATCATCGGCGGCTGCCACCATAAAACTTTAAATCCACCTGCATAACCACCTTCAGTAAAGGTGAGTACGTGGGTGGATTCATTGAATTTCACATCACAAGTGCCTGATTGCACTCGCACTACATTACCCCAGCCGTAACGGTCGTGCCAGACCTGATCGCCTTGAGCAACGTTATCTAAGTCAATTTTCATTTCACGATTAACTCCTTCTATCGACATAGCCCTCTGTTGGGTTCTGCATTTGCGTATTTGGAGTGAGCATACTGTCTTGTGGCATTGCGTAGCGTTCAGTATCTACTCCTTGCGTTTTGAGATAATCCATTGCAAAGTCGGCATACATTTGCGAAGGAATCGCTCCTTGTTGGGCAAGTTGCCCCATCTGCGGCATTAAGCCTGCTTGCTGTTTCGCTTTTTCAAGCTCTGCTTTCAAGCCCAACAAACCTGTTGCAATGATTTTGGCATCGGCTTTTACACTGTCGTCTTTACCCAATAAATTGCGTGCATACATCAACGTAATCGCTGGGCGGATAAAATATTCATCAATATTAAAAGCACAGTCTTCCAAGCCAAGTACTGCGTTGTCCGTCATCATCGCCAAACCACCTAACGTTTGCCCAGCACCTTGTAACCCTGCATTACCATTCAGGAATGAAGGTAAACCACATTCATCATCTGCCAACCGAATTTGATTAGTAAGGAATTGGAATAACATCGGGAAAGTTGGATTGATTTGATGCTGCACAATACCACGCACATTTCCATCACTTTGAGGGTTAGAAAATACACGTGAAAACGGCTGCATATTGATTTCTTGCGGCTGGTCAAATGCGTTAGCATTAACCTCAAGCATCGGGCCTGCAGAATAACTTGCATTAAGCAACATTGAATACTGCACTCGATTGATGGCAAGTTGACGATCATACACCATCATACCAACGGAAATACCGTAAGGTTCGCCAGCAATGCGTTTATAGCTCGCAGAGAAATAAGTGCGTTCGCCTTTCGGATGAGCCACGATATTGCAACGAATTACCTGCTTATTGCAGACCTCAATATCTACATTGAAATAATCAAACTGCTCGCTTTCTTTAATTGCCACACCATATTCGATTAGATCTGCACCGCTAACCAACATTTGGCAACGTAGCACGTGGATTTCATCTTCTTGCAACATTCCCTCAAGGAAATCATTACCGAATTCCGTGCCTAACCAATTACTATCGCCGTGCTCTAAAATGTATTTCAAAGGCTCATCGCGATAACCTAACTGCTCATTCCCAATAAAACTGGCAAGTTGAGATTTCGACCGCTTGGCAAGCTCAATAAAGAAAGCACCATCTTGAGCATTTGTACAATCAGGGGCGAAGTAGGCATTTTCAGGTGGTACACGTCGGAACATTGGGCGAATGATGGTTTCTTTCACAAATTTATTTTTCTTCCAAACGTGATCGATCACCGCCTCATTCTCAAAGCTCCATACCGCCACAGGTTTTAATGCAATATCGAAAATTACCTCACCTGTACTGCCTGCAAAATTGCCTTCAACTAACTGGTCTTTAATCAGCTTTACCATTTTTTGTGTAGCATCAAAAGCAATTTCATACTCTTCTTTCTGCAAAGCCTCTTTCGCATTTTTCGCTTCGGTTTCCACAAATTTCGCCACTTCAGCCAAAAACATTTGATCTTGCCCAAGCAAGGCTTCAGGCGGCAAGTCATTCTCAATCATCTTATTTAATAATTGAGCTTTAACTCGCTCCAACCCTTCCTCTTGTTTATATTTCGGTAGCTCAACAATAGGCGTTGGAGAAATGTTAAAAGGCGGATTCGCGAGGTTAATAAATTTTGACCGCATATAACTTGTTGTCGCACTCACTTTCATTGCGGTTAAGCCAAAATAAGAAGACATATTCGGGCGATCTTCTAGCTCTTCCATCTCGTGAATTTTGTGAAAGGCATTATGTAGTCGTCTAAACCACTCGTCTACACTTCGCCCCATTATTAAATGAGAAGAACGATAGCTTTTCGCCAAACGGAAATTTTCCATTACGCGGTCAGCTAATTCATCGTGAATTTCTTCTACTGCTTCTTCATCATCAGGTAATTCAATCTGTTCTTTAGAATCTGCCATTTAGCATACTCCCTCCGTTAGTTGGTCGGCGTTGAATACCCTCATATTCTTCAGGTTGCTCCTCGTGTGGGCGAACGTGTTCAACATAAAACGTCATCGCTAAGGCATCGGCTAAATCAGGCGAACGAGTAAGTTCTTTCTTGCTTTGCAATTTTAATCGCTCGTGAGCATCATATTCATACCCAAGCATTAACAAATCACTTTCAAGGTGGTTGTAATCGTGAATACGCACTCGACCACTTAGCCATTCCGACATTCTTGCCCACATCTCAGCACGCTTATTAGCGTAAGTGTTATCTTTATCTGCACAGCTACTTGCCACCGCTTCAAATACACGATCGCCATAACCTAGCTCTTTCAAGCGGTCATAAACGCCAGCTCCCACGCCGACGGTATCGATAAACATTGCATCCACACGGTATTCTTCAATTGCTTTCGCACACCAAGCTGCCGTTTGCATTAAATCTTCCGACTTCAAACGAGCTACTTTCAATGTTGCACGACCTTGGCGTATCACAACACCCGTGTAATCTCGACCTTTACGAGCTGGGTCAATACCAGCAATGATCGCCCCCACAGGTTCAACATCTTCCGCTTTTCTGGCACGACGTACATCATCCGCATTGATAAAGCTCTCGCCAGAAGATTGGAATGCTTCTTCTGCGGTAATCGGATATTGCTCACGGAATAATGCCAGTTTTTGCTCAGGCGAACCCTCAAACTGTTTCATCTTCGCTTGTCGCCACGCCAACTGCTCATCATCAATTCCGTGCAAGGCTTGATAAGCACGCTCTTCTGCAGAAAACTCCACACCCTCAGCTGATTGACGATATTCCGTCATTGCTGTCCACGGATAAAACACAGGGGTAAATTCATTCTCCCCACGTACCGCATCCTGCCAACATTGATAAAAATATTCGCCTACGCCATTCGCCGTGCTTTCTAAGAAAATCATCGTACCGTTGCCCGTTGGAACGGTTTGCATTACACCAGCAGTAATATCCGCTTGGTTGCGTGAGCGTGACACTTCCGACCAATGCAAGCACTGAATTGTGGAACCGTGACCGACATTCTTATTCCCAGCCGTTGCGGTTTTAATCGCACAATCAATCAAAGAGAATGCCAGTTCATTGGTACTGTCGCGATGAGCAGGCGGCTTAAATGCTTCAGGACAATTATCGTGATAGCGACGAGTCATCTCAAACAGCTCTTTTGTCGCACTGTCTAAATGCGTAAGCACAAGAGATTTCGTTCCCGCGTGAAAAATTGTCCACCAATAAATCAACGCCTCAATAAAAGTGGAAAGCCCCATTTGACGAGCTTTCAACACAATAAAACGAGCACGACCATCAAATCGCATCGCATTTTCGAACTTATCGAGCAAATCTAATTGCACCGAATTTAACTCAAATGGCACAACACCATTTGTTTTGGTACGGATTTTTAAACAACGGTAGGCAAATTGCTGAAAATCAGTTTTGAACTCAGAACGTAGCTTTTTAATTGTTTCGCTCACTGTCTTTCAGCCACTCCGCAAAATCTTCAGAAGAACCCACTGCTTGATTATCGGTACTTGCACCTAATGCCAAACGATAAACTTTCTGCAAGTTCACTAACGCACTTGAAATAACGGCAACTTGATTAGGCTTATCCGCAGAGTCAAGCATCATATTCAGCTTACCTAATGCTTTCTTCGCTGTATCAACACATTCGTGTTCCAGATCTGTTAATTGGTACGCCCGTATATCAGAAGATACCTCAGCACTTTTCCGTACCGTTTCCGCACCAACTTGGGATCGCTCATTCATCCAAGAACCTTGAGCCACTTGCTTTTTTAACGTACCAAGCGGTATATCATATTTCGCAGAAAACTCAGGGATTGTTAGCGAAGAATTGATAAACTGAATTTTAATCGCCACCCAGTCATAAGATTTCTTCGCCATACTCTCTTACCCGACTAGATAACCAATTACACCGCCAAGCACTAAACCTGCCATAATGCGATAACCTAAGCAGCATTGACAGTTTGTGCCATAAGCAAAAAATAAAGCAGCCTTTTTAAGCTGCTTAAATGGAAATGGAAGCTCATCAGCACCTTTCGCACAAATCCACGCAATCTGCTGCCCTTCGAATGGGTCTGGCACAATCTCATCGTAGCCATCAAACACCAATTCAGCCGAAATAGACTTCGCTTTCTCTTTCGCTTCCTTAATGGTTTCAGCCGTAATTGCTAAAGTTTCCCAATCGCCATTGTTGTTAAATTTAAAATAGACGTTTAGCATTTATTTATTACCCTTCTTACGGTTTGCCGTGCGAGAAATTACCTGCAAGTTCGCACGGCGATTACTTCCGCCCTTGCTCAACGGAATAACGTGATCTACCTCTTTCCCTTTTAAAGCAGATTTTCCCTTCTCACGCTCCATCTCACGTCTAGCTTTGTTGCGTTTTGAGCGGTTAGCAATCTGCTCAGGTTTACTGTGGTAGTCACGATATTCTTTTTTATAATCACGCTCACGAGCGGATTTTGTTTTCTTCGCTACCATAAAAATTCCTATAAAAAAGCCCCGACTGGCGAACCAATCAGGGCTGTAAAATTCATTCGGTGAACATCACTTATACGATGACCACCATTGCAGATATACTATATGAAACCTCCACCGATTTCAAGCACTTTTTACACGTTAAAAGCAAATTTTTGCAATTTAGGTGCATTTTTATGATTTTTAATAGCAAGATCGAGCCACTTAGCTACCACCCATTCCGAAGCCTTAATGCTCTGTGTTACTCTTCTATACCAAGCATTGAATGAAACAGATTTATCTTTTACGTGCTGATACTTCGCAATCGCATACACCGAACGACCATACACGTATTTTGCTTCCAGATATTTATAATCCTGCGGACAAGGCTTCTTAATGCAATATCCCACCACCGAACTAATGACCATACCCAGATCATCGTTGCACTGCTCACGCACAGGCTCTTTAACCTGATTTGGATCGACCGACAGCATCAGTCTCGCAATCATATTTGTACGGCACTCAAAATCTAAACCACTATAAACCCACGCCCCCCACTCACTCAACCGAGCTTCAATCCACGCCTGCTTATGCTCATCAAGTAATTTATCCGCCATGTTTCAACTCCTTACACTTCGCCTTATACGCCTTGATTAAATCCTTGATTTCCTCCACCGACAACTTCAGCAGAGGGTGGTCTTTGCGTTCTAAAAATTCCACCTGTTCCAGCCCGATTTTCTCAATCAATCCCAACCGATATTCCAAAATGTTACCGCT
>ENA-OWND01000038-OWND01000038.1-metagenome-genome-assembly--contig:-NODE-38-length-82043-cov-5.390679_pt1 | contig 82043 bp, 96 predicted proteins | sample MGYA00245342_ERZ651119 | MGnify/ENA primary metagenome ERZ651119 (study PRJEB26857, sample SAMEA4031756) | metagenome | biome: human; feature: oral; material: saliva | place: Philippines | collected 2014 | study... | reverse complement strand
GTTAGGGAAATTTATATTATATATAAACAGATTTAGAACACCTTATACACACAGATTCCCTCTTGTGTAGTATCCCCCCCCCTATTCAAACTTTGCTATTTCTAGTACACATGTGCATTCGCTACGCTCATGCATTTACCTATGGCAATTCCGCCATTTATTCATTTATCAACCATCCGGAGGTTATTATGTTTGGCATTAACAATGCAATTCGTAGCGTTGCGACTGGTATCGCAACATCTGTTGATTCTACTGCACGTACTGCAGTAGGCGGTCTAGCTCTTATTGAGTTAGCAGTAAACCGTAGATTGGATTCTGATTATCAGAATACCAAAACTGAATCGCTTCGATTGGAAGCGATTAAAGATTTAAAAGAGACAGCTAAGTCTGTCGGTCATAGTGATGTCTTATCTGCTATTAAAGAGGCAGATGAGATTTTCGCTGCTATTAGACGTAAATAAAATAAGGGGACTATTATGTCCCCTTTTTATTTTTTATTACACAAAATAAACACTGTATAAACACTAGATATACACTGTATAGACATACAAATAAATAACTCTATTATCAGTATTATTAACCCAGAGTAAATAATCATAAAAACACTACACTTATTATAAACACATAAAAATAATAATATTAATATATAACACGCTAACACTATAGAAAGACATAAGAGAAGAATAGAATTGGGGATAGATTAGAGAGGATTTATAGTACACTTTTGCGGTGTTTATTTGCATGATGAAAGCAAGCTTTCAAGCAATGCAAATTGCACTTGCAAAAGTAACATATAAACTAGCAAAAGTCAAACACCACAATAACTATAATAATTTCAAATAGTTATAACTGTTGTGTATAAATGGGGCTTGATAAAAATTACTGTAAATATACACAAATTGTATAACTAACTATCACTTACTATACATTAATACACTATATGGTACTATTTTATATAAATACCTAATATCTATCTAAGTACACAACACTCACTTCGTTCGTGTATTTATCTATGGACTAATAACAAATTTATTATGGAGGTATTTATGTCTAACTATGCTATCGTTTTTGAAAACCAACGTCCTGTACCATCAGACCACAGTAGTCTGTCAGACACAATCGCTCAAGCGATTGATATGGAAACAGCAGATAACTATAAATGGTCTATCTGCGAAATAGTAGACAACGAGGGAATGGGCTGGGTTGATATTGAAAACCCTATCTATCATTGGTTCTGCGAACCAAAATATCCAGCATAACGTAAGAGCCAGCAATGGCTCTTTTTATTAACACAAACAAATGGAGGAATATACAATGTTTGATGTTCAATTAGTAGTAGATTACAACCGTACATTTGGTACTCGCTTAGACCCAGAGGCACGTTATAGTAAATTTACTCTAGCTTCTATGCGTAGAAAGCTAGCAGAACGTGGTGTATACGGATATACATGGTCTTATTAAGGAATAAGTTATGTTAGGTACAATAGTAGTTAGTTCTGATAATAAAAGAGCAGAATATTCTATATATGATTTAGAGGTATTTGCTCTTCGTGGATATATTGATGAAAACTTCTGGGAAGAAGTTACAACCTTTGGTGAAATTAAAGCTAAAGTAGATTTCTCTACATTATTAGACTATGTAGAGTTATGGCAAGAAATAGGACTCGCTCTGCTCGTCCTTTTATTTATGGGTTTAACCAAGAGCATCTCTTACCTGCGTACTCTCTCATCTTATACGCAATTTAGAACGTTCGTTCTGTCCAAATATAGGTGCTCTTCATTAAGCTTAAACTAACTAAACCTATACAAGTAAAGGAGGTATATATGTTAGTGTTTGGAACCGATAACAAAGGTTCCGAGTTCTCTGGTACTGATTTAGAAATCCTTATGATATATGGTTTCATTAGTCCAGAATGGTACAAAGAATGGTTAGAGACTGGTGAAGTGCAAGCTTCAGTGGACTATAACACTATTCTAGAGTGCTTAGAACTCTCGTATTAGTCGAGTTTGACCCAACTCTGTAAATGGGTCATTTATTTCAACAATAATATGAGGATATCCAGTGGAAAGACAAATTCTTAACCACATTGTTGATATCGAAGACAAAACTGTCTCTCTTGCTCTAATTGAGGCTAAACAACGCTTTGTATTTGAAACTTCTAAGAATAACTTTATCAAAGTTATCTCTGATGAAGACAATACTGTTGTTTATGAAGAGATGTGGTACGACACATATAACGAAACCATGCAAACACTAACATTTAGAGCTGTATTCGGTTCTGTTGTTGGTATGAAAGGTGTCGTTACTAAACGTGTCGATGTCTTCAGTGTCAGCATTGTGCATGAATAAGCTTCAGAGTGTGGTGAGCTCGGTAACAGAAATCACTAAATCTTATACAAACACAGGGCTCACTTTGTTCGCCCATTTATTTGTGGATAGCCGTTTGGCTTAATTTTAACAATCCGTTTGGAGGAAATTATGGAACAACAACATGATTATGATTTCGATATTTACGACCTGATTGATAAATGGGAGTAAGTATGAATTATCTTATTGATAATGAAGTATTAAACTTCAATAACCCAGCAGACGCAGTATCGTTTGCATTAAACAATAATCGTTCTGAAGTAAAGGTAACTAAACAAGAAACCAATACAACAGAATGTAAAAGACGTAGTAAAAGTGTACAGATTAGTGATTCTGTACTAAAACTGTTATTACGTTGGGAAAACGCTGATTGGGTTATAGTAACATCTCCATTAGGTCATGTAACGTTAGTTACTAAGGAATAATATGAATTATTTAATCAATAAAATTGGTCTAGGTCATTCTATTGCATTCATCATCGTAGCAATTATGACTTTATTAGCAGTAGGTGCAAAAGCAGAAATGCCTAAACGCATTTCATACGCAATCGACTATGAACTCGGTATCGCACAACAATGTGACGGTACTGATAAATCTTACGAGGTTCATGGCTGTAAGTACGATTATTCGGAGTACATGAACAAATAGTTCTTTCTTCGAACCAACATCGAGTGAAGTGATACATCGTATGGTTTCGCTTCGCTCAACCTTTTATTTATGGCAATAGTGCCAATTATTTTCAACAACAAACAAGAGGAAATTAACATGAGTTTATTCGACAAAGTAAATCAAAAACCAGCAGTAGTAGCAAAAGCAACTGAAGAACGCAAACCAAGCGAATTCTTTATTAACCTAGGCTTTAAAAAAGTCTATGGCGAAGGTGAAGACGCAGTTGAACGCTTTGTGCAAATCCCATTATTCATTACTGCTGATAACATCGCTCAAGGCATTGAACGCACTCGTAAAAACTGTAGTGCAAATAGCCCTGAAGAATGGTTAGAGTTCATCCAAGACCAAATCACATTAGGTGAAGACCTAGTGGCGTTATTCAGCGAAATTGGCGAAGGTCAAAGCATTGTCAATAAAGACATTCCTGAAGACCATGAACTTGCATACTTCAGCAATCTTCAAGTGCAATTCGTGCATAAAGATATGCACAAAGCACCAGTGGTGTCTAAACCAACTGATGTTAAAGCTCGCCGAGCAAGCTTCAAATAACCAACAACCCACTGGAAACAGTGGGTTTTATTTTTTGATATAAACATACTGGAGGATATATGTTAGGAAATGTTATTCGTAATGCAACAGGTGTTGTAGACGGTGTATTAGGATTAGTAAATACTGGTATCACTGCTACAGCATGTGGTCTAAATACTTTGAACCAAGAAATCAAAGAGATTGCTGAACCAATGACAGAGTCTCAAAAATTCTTACAACAGCCAAGTATGGCTATGGAATTCTTGAACCAGACTAAGAAAAGTAATTTTTCTATCTTTGGTAAAGTACAACATCAACCTAATGTCAAATACAATCGTGTATTTATCTATGAAGGTAAAGTCGCTATTCGTGACGGTGATGATATCTATTGTACTGAACTAGACGCTAGTCACTATAACTTAGTGATTGAATGCATGCATCATGCAAAGAATGTACTTACTTATCTTGCTACATCTGAAAGTGGTATGGCAGATTACTTCCCATTAACAAATGGTAAAGTAACGCTAATCTTGTGGAATAATCTACAAGATGAACCATCAGAAAACATTGAGCAAATGGCTCTTGTTATGCTCAGAGCAATAGAAGAAGTAAACGCTTAATATAAAGGGTAGAAATACCCTTTTCTTTTGGAGAATAATATGGAAAACAACAGAGATGTATACGCAGAGCTATACGAAAAATTAACTAATGTTAAAGAAGATATCAATCTAATTGAGAAACAGAAATTCTTCGAAATTAAATACAACAAACGTCAGCGTAGACAAATATTACAAGATGCATTAGCACCTTGTTTACAACCACTTCTTGAAGTAGATAGTCCTGAACTAACTGAAGAAGAAAGAGCTGAGTTTGAGTATGTATTACATACAGCATTAGAAATTCTATGTATTCTCATAGAAAGACAAACAGTAACCATGAATACTCTTATTGAAATGGTTATTGAACGTGATGAACTAAACAAAGCTTTAGACATCACTAAAGTAGTTCAAATAGGCTATAACTATGGCTTATGGAACGTAACCAAAGATAGATATACTCGATTACATAATATCTGGGAACTAGACGATAAAGTGAAACATACATTGGAACAATTTAGATTTGTTAATCCAATGATTGTAAAACCTTTACCGGTGAACCAGAAAGGAAATAATCGTGGTAGTGGTTATCTTACTATTGGTTCAGACAGTTTATTGTTAGGAGGACAATATCATACAAAAGATATTTGTACTGAAATCCTAGATAAACTAAATGATACTGCTTTTGAAATCAATACAGATTTAATGCGTACATATCGTAACAGTTGGAAACATATGCATGCACCTAAAAAAGCAAATGGTATCGACCAAATGAAAGATGAAACTACAGAAGAATACAACAAACGTATTCAAGCATTTGAAGACTATGAAAAGCTTGTATTCAAATCTGTAGCAGAAATCTACAATTCAGAAAACCAATGTTATCTAACCCATAAATACGATAAAAGAGGACGTGTTTATTGTGTTGGATACCAAATTTCATACCAGAGTAATGCGTACGGTAAAGCTATTCTTAACTTTAAGAATAAACAAACCGTAACAGATGAAATCAACTTCTTTGAGGAATAAAACATGCAACTATTCACTGGAAAACAATATCTTCAAATTGATATTGCTAATAATTCAGGCTTTGACAAATTAAACTATGATGAACGTATTAGCAAAACTTTGGAAATGTATCCAGAGGATAAAGTTAAATATGCTTCAAATGAAGAGTTAAAAGAATTAGTCAGAGTGAACCAAGCAGATGAACCAGAATTGACATTTGCTGGTTTAATGGCTTATAGAGATGTATTAAACGGTATCCCAACAGGATACCGTGTAGCTCTAGATAGCTGTTGTTCAGGTAGCCAACTCATGTCAGCATTAACCAGATGTACTTCTGGTTTATATCTCACTGGCATGTATGGTGACAAACGTATGGACCTATATACTGAAGTATTTAAACTCTTCAAAGAAATCTTAGGCTCAGACGTAGAAATTAGTCGTGCTCATATTAAGAAAGCAATCATGACCGGAAACTATGGTTCTATTGCTCAACCTACTCGTGTATTAGGCAAAGATAATATGTGGGCATATGAAAAGGCTATGGAAGAATTATGTGAAGGTGCATGGGAACTAAGACAATTACTCTTAGATACATGGAATCCTAACGTAGACTCTCAAGACTGGATTATGCCAGACGGATTTCATGTAGTATGTCCTGTTACAGAGAAAGTTAAATATTCTTTCGAGTTAGACGGAGAAACCTATGACTTTACTGTAAACGAACAAAAGCCAGCAGACTTTGGCTTATCTAATGTTGCTAATGTAGTTCACTCACTAGACAGCTATCTCGTCAGAGAAATGGTCAGAAGAGTAAAATACAATAAAGCTCATGTAGAATATGTATTATACTTATTGAACCAATATAATGCAGACCATTCGGCAGACCTTAAGATTGCACCATTAGATACACTTCCTACATTCGATTTACTCATGCATTATTTTGAAGAAACCAATATGCTTACTGTACGCATCATTGATGAAATTCAATCTATTGCAGACGTAGCTCGTCTAAGTACAGCTCATAGAACAGCACTAAAAGAAGTATTGTCTAAAATGATACAATATGAACCATTCGATATTGCTATCATCCATGACTCGTTTAGTGCACATCCTAACAATCTCAATTACGTGAGATATTGGTACAATCACATGGTAGCAAACGTAGTAGATAGTAATTTATTACAATGCATCCTAGACCAAATCTCACCAACAAAAGTTGAAGTATATGACGGTGCCTATACCCGCAAAATGATTGCGAAAAAGGTACTAGAAAGTAGTTATGGTATTTGCTAAAAATCAGCGTCCCTAATGGGACGCTTTTTTTTATAAAGGACTCATTATGGTATTCGGATATAAAAAACCTGTTCCAACGGTCAGATACATTGGTATCAAACTTATTAGAACAAACGAAAACACAGACAGAGAAGTTCATGCTTATGAAATAGATGGAACTCCTTATGTAGGCGCAAGTGCAGACAAACTCACTGCACTAGAAGAAATTCTGAAACTATTAGGATTAACTCATTATTCCCTAATAGATGAAGAAGAAACTACTAGAGATAGCATCAATTAACTATTAATAGGAAAATTAATCATGATTCTTACACAAGAACAATTAGAACGTTTAACGTTCTTAAAATCTAAACCAGAACTCACTGCTTCAGAAAAAGCAGAATTAGAGTTCTTAAATCTTGCTGCAACAGACCTTCCAGAAGATGTGGAAGAAGATAGTGTTGTCGGTATTTTATTAAAGAACAATAGTAAGATTAAAGATTTAATCAAACAAGGTAACTTTAAAGAAGCTCGTGCAACTATCATTGCAACTGGAAAAGAATTATCCAATGCAATCGCAGTAGGTGTAACAGGTAAAGAATCTACTGTACATCTTGAATTAATGAAAGACTGCGAACTTAGCATTGAAGCTTTTGCAGAAAAAGTACATGAAGTTGTACCAGTATCACCAAAAGGTTTTGTAGATGATTTCCGTGAAATCTTATACGTTAAGCCAGATACACTTACAGTATATTCATTTGCATATCATCAATGGTATGACAAAAAGTTACATCAAGTAGCAAGAAAGCTTAATAGTTTCTTAAATGAAGTACCAATATATTTTTATATGCACATTGCACCTACTATTGCTTTATTGGCTTTAGAAGACGTAATGGAAGAACAGCGTCAAATTCTACCTGATGATTTAGTAGACCTTGTTAAAGATAAAGAATACACAACAGAAGAATATAAAGCTGGATTAGGCTTGGTTCAAACTGCATTACGCCGTGCATTAGAATTCACTCTTCCTACATGGTTAGGTTTATATGGTGAAGAAATGGCATATTACGGTGAACCAGCAGAACTTCATGAAGTTTCTAAAGCCTATCTTAAAGATGTAACAGACGAAGCTAAAGCTCTTGCTAAAGAACACTTAAAATCTGCAGAAGAAGTAGTAGAAGACCTTAAAGAATCACTCGATAAAAGCGATGCTAAAGAATTCATGCAGAAACTGATTAAATTAATTAAAAACAGCTAGGCTATGCCACTTTGTTCCCTAATGGGAACAAAGAAAAAACAGGTGAGGTGTCTGCCTTGCCTGTTTTGTTTTATGGAGTTTTTATGAAAATTGTTATACATGAATTTGATGAAGATAATCGTTTCTTTAAAGAAAGGGGGGCAAAATTCTTTCCACAATTAAAAAACCGTACATTAAACAAAACCGAATCAAAATTAATAGACTTAAGCACTTGGGGAATAGTACCTAGAGCAATTCGTTATAAAAGTATTTTAAATTATGATTGTATTGTTTCAGTAGGCAGAATTGCAGAAGATTCTGGAGAAAGCCTTTTCATTTATGATAAATGCTTAAATCCTTATGTAGAAATTGCAAAATATGCCGGAATACCTTTTATTGCGGTAGTATGTAATCGACAAGAATCTTTAATAGAAAATTTAGAATTACTCGAAGAATCTTATCATTATGAACAGCCTATCATTGATGTAAAACATCTAGAAACCAAACTCAAAGAATTTGGTATTACAAAAAATAGTAAAGTACTTTTATTAAACGGATGTCCAACAGCTCTTAATGGTGTTCAAAAAGGTATATGTGAACAAACATATAGAATACTAAAGGAATTCAAATGAATGTAACAGCAGAATGTATTGATGAAGGTGTTGTGAAACAAGGTTATACATTAGTGTATAAAAATTTTTTTTCACAATCACCTCGTCTTATTAGATTTTTATATCAAAGTCTTCCTAGAGATTTAGGGACAGTAGCTGATAGAACTATCATTACAGATTACCCTGATTTAATAAATTATGACGCTTTTGTCATTATGTCAGAAGCTCATCTTAGACCTAATGGTAAAGTAATTTTTAACGCTATGTTAGGTCATCCATTCAGACATATTGCAGAATGCTTAGATATTCCTATTATTTTCCATACTACAAAAAGATACTATGCAAGATATGCAGAAAATGAAACCAATCTATTCAAGATTACTACATCATTACCTTCATTAAAAAAAGCAGTACAAGACTTAGGTTTAAATTCTGATTCTAAAGTATATGTGTTAAATCTATGGGATTTAAACAGATATAAAGATTATGAATATCCCGATTCAGATTATGCTTTAGATTTTCTTAAGGAATACTAATGAATATTAAGAAATATGCTTCACATAGTGATTTTGAAGGATTTGGGTGTGAAATAGTACATACTAAATATCCTCAAGTTTACTCTCTTATTGAGGAAAGTTTACAAGAAATTTCCCCAGTACATATAAATGCGTTAAGTATAGATTACAAAGAATTTCTAGATTGTGATTTAGTTATTATGTTTTGTAAAGTATTTGTAGGACATACAAGTAATTCAGTATATTCACGAAAACTATGTGTTAATGAAGTGGCTGCATATAACTTTATGCTTATGGCTCAAGCTTTAGATATTCCATTATTAGCCATTCCTGTAAATGGATTCTCTAACCAAGAACAACTTATGTTTCATCCTAGCCATTACATTATTACAGAGTATGAATTAGCTTATTGGTTAAAAGAATATAATTTGAACCAAGATAGTAAAGTAATTATCTTTATAGCTAATTACGAAACAACTACATTTTCAAATACAGCTTTCACATTCCGGCATATCCTAAAGGAATTAGAAAATTATGATAATTGATGTTTGGTCTTTTAGTAAAAGTTTCACAAAAGAAATTAAAGAATCAAAATACATAAATATGGAAGAAAGAGCATTAACTTTCATAGAAGAATGTTTAAATAAATACTCAATATTCAGAGTACATGAGTTTGGTATAAATTACACAGACCTATTAAAATACGATGTTATCATCAGTATTTCGGATATATATACTGATACTGATAGACATTGTATGCCTTTATCAGAAGATTCAGTTTCGACTAATGGTATTATTCCTGCAGTAGACTGGTTAAATATTCCTTTTTTATCTATATCAATAAAAAGATTTAAATCAAGTCTTGCACATTCATTGGATACAGATATCTACAAAGTAATGAATGCTTCATCTCTAGGGTATAACTTATTAAAACAATATCTTAGTCAGTTTAATCCAGAAAAAGTATTAATAATTTATTCACCTACTGATAATTATTATTTACCAAAACATCTGACTATATACAATAAGATAGTGGAAATTCTACATGAAAATTACTAAATTATATATAAACAGTTCTTTAGACTTTAAGCTCTGGAACTGGAAACGTATAGATGAATATCCTACAACAGACGGAAGAGAAGCTGAGGAAGTTATTGGAAAATACATCATTGCTGAAGGTTGTGAAACTTTATTCGGAAATGTTGCTGCATATGCTACAACCTTTAATTATTCAAAAGTTTTAGAGTATGACGCAGTAATTTATGTAGGAAAAACCTATGTAGGTAATGACGTTGATAATCTTTACCCAAATACTTTTAAAGCTAATCATGAATTACATTGGTTTGATAAAATATTTCCACAAACTTTTAATGCAGATATTTATAATGCTATATGTCATTGTATGGGAATCCCATTTATCTTTATTTCAACAGATAATGAAATAAGCTCTGAAGTTGCAGAATCTTATTCTTGGGATAGTTATTATATTCTTACTCCACCTTATGAACTTCAACATACCCTTCGTAAACTTAATATTTCTAAAAATGCTAAAGTACTCTTGTTAGCGTTAGATAATGACTTTGATGACGATGAACCTGAATTATTAGAAGACGTACTGGGTAATATTAGCGTAGTAGAAAACACTTTAAGCAACTGGAAATAGTTATGAACATTTACAGATACACTATAAACAAAGAAAGTCATTCTAGATACACATATCTTAAAGATATAGATTTTGGTAATAGAGAGAATTATCATGATTACAATGATTATCGCTTGCTATCTGAAGTATCTAAAAATTATTTTGGTACATCTACAGATAAAATTGCTAAGTTTGACTTCTCTGAATTAATGAATGCAGATTTAATCATTCTTGTCGGAGAATCCTATGTTGGTGACAATGTTGAAGATGGTTCAGAGTATTACAATGAGTTTCTACCAAAATACAAACGTTATCAAGATATGATTTTACCTAACAGTGTATTTGGTGATTCATTTTTAGTAGCAAGTGCTTTCTTAGAAATTCCTGCAATATTTGTAGGAACTAGGCATCAACATGAAATATCTAGCTACGGTAACTTTGTATCAAAACCACCTTACTATATTGTTTCCCATCAGGATAGTATTATGGGTGTATTAAAAGAAATTAACCTTAAGAAAGATGCAGAAGTTTTTATTATAGCGATTGACAAGTCTGGATATTCTGTAAAACTTATTAACTCTACTTTAAAACAAGTAGAAAAGGAACTTAAGCTATATGCACGTGAAATTGATTAGTAATAATTCTGCAAATGAATGGTTAGGATTTGAAACTATAAATCGTTTATCCGGAAAAGAATACTCTACTGTTCATTTTCTTATAACAGATGCATGTGGAATTTATTCCAATATCTACGATGTTCCTTTAAAAGAGTTATCGGAATATGATGCAGTATTCTTATTAGGAAACCCTATTACATGCTATAAACTTGGGCATCCAACTTTTAATTATAAAGAAGTTACAATATGTGATAACAACGCAGAAGTTATGCATGTAGCTTGTGATTGGTTAGATATACCGATTATCTCTTTAAATATTTGTTTTGAAGAACCTACATACAGTATAAAACCTTTACCTAGTCGAAATATTTTTACAAATATTAACGGTGTAATTGCACCTAAAGTACTTGACCCAATAGTAAAATATTTGAACTTAAACAAAGACGGCAAAGTATTGGTTTATCTTGCTGAACCTATCATTATGAGTACATCTCGTGAAGGTAAAGTTACTAAACGAATCATCAAATTCTTAAGAAACTACAAATGAATATTGAAATCAACACTATTACTGAAGAATCAAAATGTTTAGGTTATAAACATTATGATAAACCTTTTCCGGATAATATGTTTTTTCAAAGTTGTTTATTAAACACTATTAGAAATAATGCTTTTGGTTCTAAATTTGTAAACTATGACTTTAAAAAACTTTTAGACATAGACTTGCTTATTATTATGGATGAATGGGTAGTAGATTATCGTTTCGAAAGCTATCCGCATGGAAAAGTTATTCCTGCATCAATGGAAGCTACACCATTCAGATTCATAATGAGTACACTGGAAATTCCTGTTATTCATGTAGTTACTTCATTTAGGGCTATACCATTAGGGTATATGCACGATGAGAACCAAACAAAGCTGTATAGAACCTGTTATCCAGAATATCTAGAAGAAAGACTAAAATACATGAACATCTCTAAAGATGCTAATGTACTTATTCTTCCTATGCGTGCAGATGACGAATATGAAATCCTAACTACACAAGCTATCAAATCCACAATTAAACAACTTAACCAATACGCAAATGAAATTTGAATACACTACTGAAAGTCTTTATGTCATCAATCGCTTTGAGGGCATTATTAGACATTATTGGAGTGACTACTCTAATCGACTTGCTCCATTAAAACAGTTTACTGATTTTGAATGGGGAAATTCTGGATGTATCGCTAATTTACCTTACTTAAAATATTCAGAATACGATGCATTTATCTTTGTTGGTACATCAAAAGCTATAGATTGCTATCGTGGAAATTGGCATGAAAGAAGAGTTATTCCGGATTCTGCTACAGCAAAATTTATGATGACTATGTTTAATCTTTTAGACAAACCAAGTTTATCTATCGTATTAGGTCCTGACCAATATAGTTATTCTATCAATAATAAATACAGACCTAATCTTAATCTTGTACCATTTTATGACCATAAGCTCATAAGATTTCTTTTAGATGAATTTAAGCTAAAAGGCTATAAGAATATCTTGGTTCATTCAAACATTGAATCAGACGGTACAATAGATTTCTCTAAAGATATTAAATATCTACTAAATCTATTTAAAGAATACGAGGAATAACTATGTTATTAGGATTACCTAGTCAAATGGGTATCAAGGTTAATCTTGATTTAACTCAATACATCTCATTTGATTCAATATCTACTGAATATCGGTTATGTTACCCTCCAATAAGTGAAACCAGTTTTAAAAATGAAGATTTTCAATCATTTTTCGATACTATTATGGAATTCGATAAAAAATTGAGAACTACTATTCAAAAGAACCTTACAAGTTACTATTCTGCAGGAAATAGAATTTATTTAGGTTATATGAATAAACCCATTTTTTATACTCTTCGTATCGGAGTATACGAACATCAGAGCAAACTCTTGAGGGAAAAATGGCAAAGTACCACACAACAGAACAGTTACAAAAAATTGAGCATTGGTTAGACTCACATGCGTTCCCGTTGGAACGCTTAGAGAGGTTAGAAGAAAACTGTCCAATTATTCCTGTTTATATTAAGTTAGCTATTTATCCAGATTCACCTATACGAGGTGTATTGACATGGGGATATAACCCTATAACTGAAAGTATTCAAATCAATCTATTTACCCAAAAAGATAGCTACCATAAGACATTTGCTTGTGGTAGATGGATAGCAGTAACTACTATCAGTGCTCTTCAAGCCTTTTTTCAACAATATCATATTACTTATGCTGATGGAGTATTAAATGATTAAAAAACTATTTAGTCTTTTAGGATACGTTCCTAAAGAAGAAGTCACATTCTTTGTGAACGAGTTAAAAAAATCTACTATTCTTATGGATAGAGCAAGAGTCATTATAAAAAGTCTTAAGAAAAATATTAAGATTTTACAAAAATCTCTTTCAGAAAGAACTAAAGAATTCCAAAGTATTACTTCTAAATTGGATTATAAAGTTAAACAACTTAACGCTAAAAACTTACGTTTATTACGTAAACAAGGTGAGTTCAAAGAAAAGATTAAAGAACTTATCCAACATAACGAAGAATTAGCTCAAGGTCATGCTGATTTATTTGATGATACTTTAAATTTTAAAGATCAAGCTTACAATTACAAATTGATATCAGAAGCAGCAATAGAAAAGCTAGAGTATTTATGCTTTGGTTCAGTTCTACCAAAAGCTCTACGTCCATCTCATTTGGACAGATACCAACATCTGTATAAACCGGTTACACCAACTTATTTTAAAGACCATTATGGTCGTCCTGCTATTGGAGTTGAATATGGACAAAGTGAAGATTAAATACTGGGTAGAATGTATTACTGCAAATGGCATTGAATCTTTTTCTACAGATGAAGAAATTCCATTAGAAGCTATTATTGCTATGGGTACATCTTTGCAAACACTTATGATTGATGATACCCTAAATTCCCTCGCAAATGACGCTGTAGCGATTATTGATAGTGGAGTGGACTGTTACGTCTCTAAAGATGAAGAAAGCTCTCTAGAGCCTTCTGAAGAAGATTTTGAACCACGTTTAAAACATATCACTACTTTCTACGGAGAATAAGAAATATGTTAGACAAATATGACACATTTCTTCGTAATCGCTTAAAAGCAGCGAGAGGAACTGAACGTGAAGATTATTGGCTCAAAGAGTACATGATTTTCGAAAGTTATTTACAGGATATCAATGACGGTATCCCTACATCTTATTATCCCCATGAGGAATTTATGAAAAACCTTAAATGTATTTTTACTAATAATGATACAGTAAGTGATGTTCTATCTTACTGTTATGATGAATTACCTATCCTTAACTACAAAGATATTAAAGTAGGTAATAAAGACATTAGTACTATTCCATTGAACCAAACAATTACTGTAGATTACAATACACAAGACATTCTTATTGATAATGAACCAGTAACAGTAAATGGTTATAGTTTATTTACTTTAACTTCTGGCTCTATTTAATTATATTATCCAGAAAAGAAAAGAGTAAAAGAAAAGAATCTTTATTATAGTTTGTCAAGACCCCTTGTAAACAACTTTTTAACTGGTCCGACCAGTTGGAGGATATCTTGAAAATTCCTGAAAACTTAGACGAATGGGTTGAAAAACAACTGCAAGACCCAGAAGTACTTCAACGTGAACTTCTTAAACTACAAGAAGAGAACGAAACCCTCAAAAAACGCATTAAAACGCTCTTAGACGACTTTAAAGAGTTTATTCCTTATAATGGTACTACTGCACCATTAAATCCCTTTGTAGCGTCTGCTAAGCAGGAATATGTGCTATTAGAACATTATGAAAAAGGTTGGTTCTCAGAAAGAGAAACTAAACTCACTGTTCACTATGCAGATGGAAAACGTATTTATGCTGTTCACCGAGAACGTAAGGGTTTATTTGCTAAAACTGCATCAAAAACATTTGATACATTTGAAGTAGCTATAAGATTCTTCAATAAGGTAACACTATGAACTATGTAGTAAGACAAGGTAAACATACTAACGGAACCAAAGCTAATAAAGCTAAAATGCGAGCTATCAAGACTACACAAGATATTATGTCTAATTATACTATTACGCTTGTAATGGCAGACCAGTCTAATACTTGTAACACAGTATTCTATCGTGATATGCCTGCAAAGATTTCTCCACAGTTAGCATGGCACTTTGAACACACTCGTTGTAAATGGGACATAGTATGTGGAGTTATTTGCAGAGACCAATCCGGTAAACATTATATTGATTTTGTTTCCTTTGGTTCAGTAGAAGAATGTATATTAGATGATTTATCTGATTTAGCTATTCAAACCTGTAAACAGTTATTTGAAGAATCACCTAAACTTCATAAACTCTGTCCATTCTATATGGCTCGTCCACAGAAAGAATGTGAAGTACCCCTTATCCTAGATACCATTCATCGTTACAAAGTATTAAACCGTATTGGTACAAACTTTGAAATAGATTGTCACTGCAAAGAAGTAGACTATCATACAGACGAAGCATGGTATAACGTACTTCAAACCATTAAGTTTAATGAATTAGACTTGGAGTTTATTGATGAAGATTAAAGTCATCTTAGTAGGTGGATATGCTCCTTTTCATACTCCAGAAAAACCTGCAATAGGAATTGGTTATCGTAATCTTGATGGTTCATTCTCGCAACCTTATATGTTTAAAGAAGACTTAATCAATTTTAAGAAACTCACTACACATAACGTTATTGTTATGGGTAGAAATACTTGGGAAGCTATTGGAAGTAAACCACTTCCTGATAGAACCAATGTAGTAATTAGTCGTAATCCAGACTTTAAAGCTGAAGGTGCTAAAGTATTTCAATCTATTGATGAAGCAATTACTTATTTTAAAGGTGCTGAACAAATATACTTTATCGGTGGTACTACTCTAATAGAAGAACTTGTTAAACATCATAAGGTAGATGAATACATCATCACGTTTGTCCAAGAATATATGTATTTATCTGATTATTTAGATGCTAGACTTATTACATGCAGATTGTTCTTAGATGACTATATTAAAAAATCTTCTAAATTTTTTAGAGGATATAACTATATAGACAATAGAGAACATGATTGTTCTATCGCTCACTATATTCATAAGGATTCCCTATGAGACACTTTGTAACATTCAAAAAAGGTACTACTCTTTACGGTAAAGTAATGCCTTTCACTCAAATGAACCGTAACGAGATTCAAGACCGTTTGGTTCAAGAATATTCCCAAATGTGGGATAAAATCTATACTGAACCAGAAGCTTCACGTGTACTACCTGAAACTCTTTTATGTACAGATAACTTTGTACCATTTGGTACAGAATGTCGTGATTTAAATGACAAATCTGTATCAGTAGCAAGTATTACTGATTGGTTCAAGAAAGCTAAACCTGAACCAACAGTACAAAACATTATTCAACAAACTGCTTATCACTTTGAAGAAGTAGCTGAAATGTGTGAAGCATTAGGCAATCAAAAGACAGCAGATGCTCTTATCGAGTATAAAGAGAAACTCTTATCTCTTACTGCTGCAGAATGTGAACTATTATGGAAACGTGCAGATAAAACTGCTCTATTAGACGCTCTATGCGACCAAGTAGTTACTGCAACTGGTGTAGCACAATATGCCGGTATGAACTTCGATGGAGCACTTACTGAAGTGAATAAGAGTAACTGGTCTAAGTTTGATGACAATGGTAATCCTATCATTGATGCAAACGGTAAAATCCTAAAAGGACCTAATTACTTCAAACCAGAATTAAAAAAATTTACAGGTGAAAAATGACTGAATTAGCAAAATTCGTTCTAACCCTTATACTTGTAGCTTCACCATTTGGGGTAGCAATGATTATTAAATTTATTGCTTTAAAGGACTACAGTTTATTATTAGTTGTGGCTCTATTTGCAATACTTACATATACGTTAATAGATAGCGTAGATTCAAATGTTACTTATAGAAGCCAAATTAAGAAACTTGAAGCTGAAATTACTCAACTTAAAGAAGGTAACAAATGAAAGTAGAAATCTATGGTGCATCATGGTGTCAGCCATGTCAACGTTCTAAACAGTTATGTATCGAAAAAGGTTTAGATTATACCTTTAAAGATGTAACACAAGACCTAGAGGCTCGTGAAGAAGTTGAAAAACGTCTAGGTAAAAAGATTGACACTGTTCCACAAATCTTTGTAGACGGTCAATACGTAGGTGGAGAGCATGCTCTTCGCAATCATTTAGAATAAAAAGGAAGTGAAATGAAGATTAAATTTCTAAAAGCATTAGCCGGTGCTGTAGTAGCATTAGCAGTTCAAGCACAAGCAGCAACTACTGGTAAGACTTTACCAACAGAACCATACGTAGTAGATGGATATACTCCAGATACTCGTACTACTGAAGCCAAAGAAACCTATGCTAACCGTGTAGTGAAATCTGATGTAGAAGGTAACAACCACTCTGTATTTGGTCAAGACAACACTGTAGATGCTATTCATGGTAGTTCAAGTGTATATGGTAACCAAAACGTAGTTGGTGCTGACGCTAAAGACGGTAACATCTTTGGTGATGGTTCAAGTATCACTGGTTTACAAGCTCAAGCTTATGGTGATAACAACCATTTAAAAGGTGAACAAAACTCTGCCTTTGGTATGAATAACGTTGTAACTGGCGACCATACCCATGCTATTGGTGGTGGTAATAATGTTACTGGTAGTCGTGCAACTGCAGTAGGTCATTACAACCTTATCACATCAGACGAAGCTACAGCAGTGGGTTATGACAACAAAGCACACGTTCGTGGTGTAGCAGTAGGTTTTACCAATAATGCAACGAATCATGGTGTAGCTATTGGTGTAGAAACCAAAGCAACGGGTGAATCTTCAACTGCTATTGGTGTACGTACTACATCTGATGGTTTATCTACTATTGCTATTGGTTCAAATGCATCAGCACATAACAAAGCATCTACTGCTATTGGTCAAGGTGCTATTGCCGATGCAAGTTATGGTGTGGCACTAGGTAAAGCGGCTCAAGCAAAACACGGTTCAGCAGTAGCATTAGGTACTGCAGCAGTGACTGAGCAAGCAGTATCTGTAAATGAAGCAACTGTTGGTAAAATCACTTATGGCGGTTTTGCTGGTACTGATGCAACAGCAGTAGTATCTGTTGGTGCTAAAGGCGACCATACTCGCCAAATCATTAATGTTGGTGCTGGTGAAATTTCTGCTACATCTACTGATGCTATCAATGGTTCTCAGTTATATGCAACCAATGATGTTATCAATAATGTTGCTGGTTCAGTTGTAAATGTATTAGGTGGTAATGCCGCTTTAGACAACAAAGGCAATATCACGATGACCGATATCGGTGGTACTGGTGAAAATACAGTTCACGATGCTATCAAATCTCATACTGATAAAATTACAACAAACGCAAACAACATTGCTGGTAATGCTAAGAATATCGCAACCAATACTGCTGATATTCGTGCAGCAGAAGCATTAATTGACAAAAATGCAAAAGATATTGCTGAGAATACTAAGTATATTCAAGCTGTAGAGAAGAAATTACCAGAAGTCACTGCAGGTGATAATGTAACTGTAACTACAAATACAGACGCTAACGGTAAAATCACTTATACAGTAAGCTCTAAAGATTTCCAACCAGCTATTGATAAAGTAGAAACCAAAGCAGATAAAAATACTAAAGCGATTGAAACCAATGCTAAAGACATTGCAGACAATAAAGCAAGTATTGCAGATAACACTGCTAATATCTCTCATAACTCTGCTCGTATCAATGCAGTAGAAGTAGAAGCTAAGAAACACTCTGTAGTAAAAGCTGGTAAAAATACCACTGTTACTAAAACTCTTGGTTCACAAGGCGAAGCTGTATATACCGTAGATACAAACGTAGACCACTTAGCAACAAAAGCTGAAGTAGTAAACCAAGTATCTAAAGTAAATGCTCGTATTGACGGTGTAAACGCTAAAGTAAATGCAAATACTAAAGCTATCCATCGTTTAGACCGTGATGTACGTAAAAACCGTAAACGTGCTGATGCAGGTATTGCATCTGTAGCAGCAATGGCTAATATTCCACAAGTATACCTTTCAGGTAAATCTGGTGTAGGTGTAGGTGTAGGTTATAAACATGGTCAATCTGCTCTTGCAGTAGGCTATTCTCGTGCATCTGATAATGGTCACCATATCATTAAACTTTCTGCTGGTATTGATACTCAGAAAGATGTGACAGTTGGTGCTGGTTACATGTACCAATACTAAAAATATTTAATACCATAAAGCCCCTAACGGGGGCTTTTTTATTCTTAAGGAAATATATGTTATTACCTCTATTAGAAATCACTAAACTTCGTGAAGAAAAGTATAAAGAATTCTTAGAATACGTAGGTAAACGTATTAATGATGAATTCAATAATTCAGATGAAGTATGTATTAAATATAATATCATCGAAAATTATGGATTAGACCCATATGATTCTAGATGGCAAAACCAAATTAGAGTCTTAGGGTACATAGTAGAAAATGACCGTTCATGTTCATGGGTTAAAATTTCAGGATGGTAATATGACTAATTGGATTAAATGTACAGAGCGTATGCCTGAATTAGATGATGATGGGCATAGCGAAATGGTACTTGCTTTAGATACTAAAAATATGATTCATCTAAATTTTTTAAGAGATGATGGATGGTTACTACCAGCAGAAGTTACTCATTGGATGCCATTACCTGAATTGCCGGAGGAAGAATAATGAAATCAATTTTACAAATCATAATTTACATAGCTCTAGCTGTCTTAGCATGTGCTTATATTGGATACTTATTAGGATTTACTGCTGCAATCGCTTATCAGGCATTTAAATTCTTTAGTTAAGGAATTTATATGAAAGTAGATAAATTTAGGTTAGAAGATGTATTTCCATCTCAAGATGGTAGTCTAAAACTTATCCTTATTGACCGTGAAGGCGATAAACATATACTTCATTATCCTAAAAGTCATGAGCATGTTTATTTAAACGATATGTATTTCTTCATGAACCAAGGATATATCGTACTTGATAATGATTGTGTACTTGTAAATCCTATCATTCTTACAGATGACATGGTAGGTAAACAGGTTCAACTGCTAAACGGTAAAGTATATACTGTTCACAAATATACCTTAGATAGTCATTATAAAATAGGCGATTATATTTATGACTGCTTTGGTCATGGTAGAGTAATGCCTACAACAGAAGACTCTATTCCTTTAACATATCATGTATTAGGTTCTGCAGAACTTAAATATAATCAATCTTTGAATTCTGCATTTCAAACAGTAAAAAGCAATTATATGTCTTCACTTATTATAGGCTTTAATGATTATTTGGATGCACTATGAAAAAATATACAGTTATTCATAAAGATGGTAGCAAAGAAATTATTAATGCACAGTGTGCAGTTAAAGATGCTATAGCAGAAGGCAATATTGTATTAGATGAAGACTTTGATGTAGTTAATCCAATATTACTTACACCAGAGTGTGATAATAAATTTGCACTACTCTCTTATGGAAATACTCCATATGTTATCTCTTATCATCCTAATTTAGAAAAAGGTTATGCTGTCAATGGACATTTCTTTGATTGTTTTGGACATACAAGAGGCTTGCCTACTAACCCAGTAACTGAAGATATTCGAGTAGTTAGTGTACTATTTGACCATATACCTAAAGAAGTTTTTATGCATTTAATGGATAAATTAGATTCTTTGGATGGAAATGAATTAGTCCTTACTCTAAATACATTAGCTAAACTTTTAGGTAAAAAATGAAATACATAACAATAGATTCACTTGGTAGAAGACGTTTTGTCTTTGATGAAGAAGCTGCTCAAAAAGCTGTGGATGAAGGTAAAATTGTAGTAGATGATGAATTTAACATCTTAAATCCTATTATTCTCACGCCTGAATGTGATGGTAAGTTTGCTGTTATTGCTGTTATTAAAGAAAATGAACCAGCAAAATTTATTAAATATCACGCAAATCTAGAACTAGGTTATGAAATTGATGGAAATTTATATGACCCATTCGGTCATGCTAGACCATTACCAACAGAAAAAACCACTCTTTCGCCAGATTATCGAGTGAAATATGTTATTTCAGAACGAGGAACAAATTACTTTAGCCAACATGCTGTAGTAGACCTAAAAGCTTATAATCATTTAAGAGAAAATCTTGTAAAACTTGCTTTATTTAAGGTAAAACAAAATGCAAAAACCAATTTTAAAACTATTACCAAATCCGGTAAACGGAGTTATTGGAAAATTCTTAATGGATAATACTGAATACTTTAAAGGTATTGAAGATAATCTTCGTAAATACGGTACACCTACCCATTTCGATGGCGGATACTTCAATGGATACGTAGTAGTACTTCCAGAACATCCATTTTATGGTAAAGACTACGATGAAATTGATGCTTTACTGGATAAAAAAGATTTTTATATTCACGGAGGTTTAACCTTCGCTAATGATGATAAAGATTTTTGTCCTGAACTATCTAAACATTTCCTAGATTATTGGATTCTTGGTTTTGATACCCGTCATGCTAATGATACAGCAGCGTACTGGACTGAAGAACGTACTTGGGAAGAAACTGAAAAACTCTTACAAGCAACAATCCATTATGGGGAATAAATATGAACGTTAAAGAACTTATTGCTGAACTACAAAAATGTAACCCAGAAGCAACTGTACTTTATAATAATATGGAACTATTCGAAGTTGAAGGTTTTGATGGCAAAGCTTCAGATGATGTATTAATTGATTTACTCAGTGAACCAAATGTTCCAGTAGCTCAAGCTAAATCAATCGTTATCTATTAGGTTAGTCCATGAAAACAGCAGAACAACAATATATAGCAATGCTAGAAGATTGTTATGAAAATGGTATAGACGTTGTAAATGAACGTACTGGTTCAATCTGTCGTACTATTCTGAACCAAAGAATTCAATTTGATGGTAATGAGTTTCCTTTACTTACTACTCGTAAAATGTACTGGAAACAAGCTATCGGCGAAATGGTAGCTTATATTCGTGCCTATGATGACTTACGTGATTTCCATAAACTAGGCGTACATACATGGGACGCTAATGTAAAAGCTTGGCATAGTATTCATAAATATAATGATTATGATACCGGTACAATTTATGGTGCAAGTGCAGAGCAAGTAGACTTTGGATACCAAGATTTAATAAAAAGTATTAAGTCTAAACCAAATGATAGAGGACATATTTGGAACTTTTGGAATCCAAGTTATTTTGAACTAGGCTGCTTACGTCCTTGTATGTACTCACATCAATTTAGTGTGTTAGACGGTACTTTACATTTAACCAGCCAACAAAGAAGTTGTGATTTGCCTTTAGGCGGCAGCTGGAACTTAGTACAATGTTGGTTCTTATTAAACATTACAACAAAACTTACTGGTTTAAAAGTAGGTACTGTAACGTGGAATATTACTAACGCACATATTTACGGGAATCAAATCCCGTTAGTACCAATTCAATTAGAAAGACCTATGTACACTCCACCAAAACTTATTATTAAAGATGATTTTGATATGGATGCACTTATGGAAGGTCTTAACAAAGATAACTTCGAAGAATTCTTCGAGTTACAGGATTATAAACATCATCCTGCAATCAAATATCCATTTACAGCATAGGGCTCTAACGAGCCCTTAAAACTTAAAATATTTAACAAAGGAAATTCTATGAAAAAACTATATTCATTTCTAGCTGCTGGATTAATAGCATTAAGCTTGACTGCTTGTGATGATTCCGAAGTTGCTACACGTAACTTAATTAAAGCGGCAGATAACTTTGAAGTTAATAGACGTATTGTGTTCTATAACGGTATTACAGATACATACATGTTAGAGATTGAAGGACGTTGCTCTATTGATTTAAATCAAAACAATACTGCATTTAACGTTATTTGTGATGTAGGTAGTGGAAATTATAAACGTCATACGTTAGTTTTATCAGATAACGTAACAGCATTCGTAGAACAAATTGAACCAAATAAAGTAAGTAAAAACTTTTATAGAGTTACATTTAAGCCATCAACAATCATCCCTAACATTGATGTCCGTTAATAAAAACATTTAAGCAAATAGTAAAAAAGCCCGAATGGGCTTTTTATTTTTAATAAAATTTTCAACACACAAGGAAAAATTCATTATGACTACATTAACATTATCTCCAAACCAAGTTAAAGAACGTTTACGTGTATCTTTAAAAGCAAACGTACCATGTTTTATCATGGGTTCACCATCTACTGCTAAGTCTCATACTGTTCGTACAATCTGCGAAGAAGAAGGTTTATATATGATTGACGTTCGTCTATCTCAAATGTTACCAATGGACTTATTAGGTCTACCAAAAGTTATGGAAATGCCAAATGGTAATGGTGAAATGGGTGCATTCAGTACATATATTCCATTCGATACCTTCCCATTAGAAGGTTGTGAAATTCCACAAGGTTACAAAGGCTTCTGTATCTTCTTTGATGAAGCAAACCAAGCAGATAAATACGTACAAGGTGCTTTATACCGTATCGTATTAGACCGTATGGTGCATACCTATAAACTTCATCCAGAAACTCGTATTGTATTAGCCGGTAACAAACTATCTGATAACGCAGTAGCTACCAAAATGTCTTCAGCATTAAAATCACGTATGACGTGGATTAATGTAGAAATCAATAAAAAAGAATTCTTACAATTCGTAGAAGACGGTGTAGTACGTGGTGAATGGGACCCACGTGTAGCAGCGTTCTTAAATTTCCGTCCAGAACTTATCAATAATTTTGACCCTAAAAAAGAAGTTGAAACTTACGCTTGTGGACGTACATGGGAATTCTTATCTAAAGAATTACAAGCTGGCTTATTAGACTTAGGTCAAGATATTTATATTCCAGCTATTGCAGGTACTATCGGTGAATCTGCTGCTGCAGAATTCAATGGATTCTTGCAAATTATGGGTAGCTTACCAAGCTTATCTCAAATTGAAAAAGACCCATTAAAAGCACCTTTACCAGTTGAAAATGGTGCTAAATATGCTTTAGGTGCATTCCTTGCAGATAAAGTGCATAAACTTAACGTAGACGCTGTTGTAGACTACTTAGAACGTATTGATGAAAAAGACTTAATGGTATTAGCCTATCGTATGATTCTAGGTCGTTATCCACAATTAGCAACAAACAAAAAAGTACTTAACTCATTAGGTGCAATCCGTCATAAATTAAATAACCAACCGTAGGCATTAATATGAACCAAGAAAAAGAATATGAATTTACTGAGCAGAACTGCTTAGATGACTTCAAAGAAGCGAAGTTACGTCTTATTAATAAACCACATAATGCTTTCATTGGTTCATTATTATATGACTTAGCTTTTGAACCTTCACGTGAAGTGAAGTCTGTTATGCTCGATTCCATGAACCACAGTATTAAAATCAATCCTGATTTCTTCTGTGGTATGACACATGAACAACAAGCATCAGTACTTGCCCATGAAGTGTACCATTATGCTCTTATGCATGATGTACGCCGTGGGCATCGTAATCCACAACTCTATCAAAAAGCTGCAGACCAAGTAGTAAATAACTTGTTAGAGCAAGGCGGATTTGAACTTCCTATGGGAGTAGAATGCGATTCTAAATATCGTAATATGAGTACTGAGCATGTTTATAATCTTATGGAACATGAGCAGAAAAATAACAATAATCAGAACCAAGACCAGAACCAAAATAACAATGACCCTTTAGGTAATGACTTACCACCTAATAGTGGTAATGGAGGTTCTAATAACAATAATCAGATTAACCGTATGCAACAGAACATTATAAAAGCTAATGCTTCTGAAGAACTGACAAACGGTCATGGTATGACACATGGTAATTCTGGTTCTGTATTTGAACAATTATTTAAAGACATCAAAGAAGGTAAACTCAGTTGGATTGAAATCCTACAAGAATTCCTTGATGACTTTGTTCAAGGTGAGCAAGACTGGTCTAACTTTAACAGACGTTATCTACAATATGATTTATTCTTACCTGATTACAAGTCTGAGAATAAAATCTCAAAAGTAGCAGTAGCATTTGACGTATCTGGTTCTGTTACAAAAGCTCAGATTAAAGCATTCTTAAACGAAATGAAGGTCATTAAAAACCAATTAGACCCAGAAACAATGGATGTGGTTTCTTTTAACCATGAAATTGTAGATATCTTCAAGATTGAGTCTAATGATGACTTTGATGAAGTTAAGATGAATATTGATGGCGGTACAGATTTAGACCCTGTATTTGACCATTATATGAAACCAGAGAACCAACCAGAATTCTTGATTGTATTCTCTGATTTATATTGCGATAAACGCAAAAAGAAAACTCCATTTGAAACTATCTGGATTTGTATTGACCATCCAGATGCACATGTAAACTTTGGTAAATTAATTCATATTACTAGCGAGGAATTAGAGTCATGACCAATATTTTTAACATCATCATGAATTTGGCAAAACACTTAAACCAATCTACTGTAGATAAACTACAAAAGAACGTAGATGCATTCTTAGACAAGCTTGGTACAAATGGTAAACCATTAAACCATCCTGAATTCTTCTTGCCACATTCTGAATCACCACGTTATGCAAACGGTAACTATAAACAAGATTATGCAGAAGTAGAATTATTAAGTGATGAAGACTTGCAAACTGCAAAAGAATTATTCGAACTCCACCACACCTATACTACTGAAAGTGCAAAAATCTTAAAATATTTTAAAGCTACTACTATGCGAGCAATTCTCGTATTAGCTGGTGCAACAAACCAACAAGCTACACAAATCTTGTTGGACATTCTTCCTGATTTTGTAAAGCAAAATTCTAATCTGCTTTCTAAATCTGGCTTAGATGATGACGAAATCAAACAGCTTCAAGCTGGTGAATTCAAATATCATAATCTTTTTGCTAACAAAGAAGATGAAGATAAATTATTAAATGAGCTTAAAGACCCAGAAGTCTTTGAGCTTATGGAAAAATATTATGCATTAGAGCTTTTAACAAACTTCTAAAATAGGGGTACAATATACCCCCTTTTATGGAGTATGTATGAAAAAAGTTTTATTAATGTATAAGGGAAGACTTACTGACCGTGAGTTTAAATCTACATACCAGAAGGCAATAAAACAGCATTTAGGTACAGATGTAGATATAGAACTTATGCCGGTATATCATCCCAATGGTATGAAGAAAGTACCCAGAGCTACTCAGAAAGATTGGCTTAAAGAGGTCGAACCAGTTCTTAGTAATTTTGACTATATACTGGTATCTGAACCAGAATACTTTAAGGTAATCTCAAAGCAGACTAAAGCTGAGAGTAACATTGGACTTATCTTTGATACAGATTATGGAAACAAAGTTCTGTACTTACCTTCCTCACAAGCTGTATTTTTCAATCCTGATAAAGCTAACCAGCAAATAGACCAATGTTTATCTGCTCTTTCTGCAGATATCAATGGTAATTATTCAGAGATTGGTTCAGATATCATACATTTTGCAGCATACCCTACAACAATAGAAGGTATAGCAGCATGGTTAGATAAACTTAAAGAATATCCAGCCTTAACATGTGATATTGAAGCTAAATCCCTTAAAGTAACTGAAGCTGGTATTTATACTATTGGTTTTGCTTGGGATAAGCATAATGGAATATGTTTTCCTGTTGATGCCATTCCTGAACAGAAAGAAACAATTCGTAATCTTCTATTGGAATTCTTTGAAACGTATAATGGTAAGCTTATCGTACATAAGGCAAACTACGATATTCCTGTTATAAATTACACTTTATTTCAAAACGAGGATATTACTGATGTTGAAAACCAAGTTAGAGGTCTTAATAGACTTTGCAGAAATCTTGATGACACTCTGCTTATTACTTATTTGGCTACCAACTCTTGTGCTGGGAATACTCTTGGTTTAAAAGAGTTAGCACAACCGTTTGCCGGTAATTGGGCAGTAGATGTCTCAGACGTGACTAAAGTAGATTTACAAGAGTTAATGACGTATAACCTTATTGACTGTTTATCTACTTGGTATGTTTATGAAACCTACTATCCTAAGATGGTAGAAGATGAACAAGAGCAACTCTATAAAGAGCATTTTTTACCGTACCTTAAAGACAATATGCGTTGTCAGCTTAATGGTCTTCCAATAGACCTCCAAGAAGTTGCAAAACTTAAAGCTGACCTTCTTGATGAACAGAAAAGACTTCTAGAGTATCTTACTTCTAGACAAGCTATTCGAAATGCAGAGTACCAAATTGCAGAACATTTAACGTTACAGCGTAACGCTAAACTCAAGAAGAAACAAACTACTGTTGAAGAAAACTTACAACCTTTCAACTTTAGCAGTGGAAAGCATCTTATGGTACTTCTCTACGATATTATGCAATTACCTATCGTAGATTTTACGGAATCCAAGCAACCCAGTACTTCTAAAGGTACAATGGAAAAGCTTATGAACCATACAGAGAACCAAGAATACAAAGATATTCTTGTGTCTCTTATGGAACTTTCAGATGTAGAAAAAATGCTAACTACATTTATTCCACCATTTGAACAAGCTCATGTTGATAAACATGGACAAGCTAGACTATTAGGCTATTTCAACCTTGGCGGTACTGTATCTGGCAGATTAAGTTCTAGTAACATCAACCTTAATTTGAGGGCTTTATAAGAGAAATCTTATATCGAAAATTTCCTAAAAAGGGAAACTCCCACCTTGTGTAGTAGTAATTGTTGGTATATTATATATCAACACTTAAACAGCTACCAAGAGGACAACCCTATGCTAAGTAACATTTCACTTCCAAATGAACAATGGAAGAGACACCCTAACTTTGATAATTACCAAATATCAACTTTAGGTAGAATCTGGTCTGAAAAGAAACAACGTATTATGCATCAATACCAACAAAATAGTGGATATTGGCAAATACAACTTGTGGACAATAATGGTAAATCTACACGGTTTCTTATACATAGATTAGTAGCTTTAGTATGGATACCAAATCCAGCTAATAAACCGATTATTAACCATATTGACGGAGATAAATCTAATAATTGCGTACATAATTTAGAATGGTGTACAAATTCAGAGAATATTCGTCATGCTCGTACAAATGGATTAAATCCATATAATAATCCTACATTAAATAAAAAATTAAGTGGGCAACGAGCAGGAACTTCAAAATATTTTGGAGTAGCTTGGGATAAATCCCGTCAATTATGGAGAAGTGGTGTTGTTTACAAAGGTAAACGATATCAACAAAAAAGATTTCAAACTGAAATTGAAGCTGCTAGGCACTATGATAATGTTGTAATTCAACTAGGGCTACAACATGTTAAGACCCTGAATAATGTTTAAATGCCCAACGACTATCCCTGAAATGGGAGTAGAGCCAAGTGGCTCGAAATGGAAATACCCCTAACAGATAATGCTGAGGGGTTTGATATAGTCTGCTCTATGCAGTAATGCATAGCTGATGTAAACCATCGCATATAGATTAACGACCTATATGGAACACTTAAGGACAACAGCTCCCTGCTACATCATCTCGGTTCGCTAAACCTATTAAGCGATGCTTTAAATCTACTGCTGAATGGATATTTGTTGGCTTAGATTATGCGAGCTTAGAGGACCGTATATCAGCTCTTACTACAAAAGACCCAGAAAAATTAAAAGTTTACCTCGACAACTACGATGGACACAGTTTACGTGCTTATTCGTATTTTAAAAAACATATGCCAGATATTGAGCTTGCTCAAGAGAATGAAAAATGTTATTCTGCAAAAGTCGGGTCATCCGACATTTGTTGGAAAGCTTCTGACATAATTAATTATCAAGGCAAAAAATATTCTGGAGAAGAGTTTTATGCAATGGTTACCAGTAAAGGGATATGAGGAACTCTATGAAGTTTCTGATACTGGAGAAGTAAGGTCAGTTGATAGAGTTTTATCTGTAACGAACCAGAAAGAAAGATTATTTAAAGGTAGAGTCTTGTTACAAACAATGAATAAACAAGTGCAGTACAAGCAAGTATCTTTATGGAAAGAGAATAAAGGAACTTCTTACTATGTCCATAGATTAGTAGCAGAAGCTTTTATTCCTAATCCAAAAGGTAAACCTGAAGTTAATCATATTGATGGTAACAGACAGAATAACCATATATCTAACTTGGAATGGGTTACTTCTGGAGAAAACTCATTACATGCATCTAAAACTGGTTTACGAGTATATACTAATCGTTTAACTAAAGACGAGTTTTTAGATTGCCTGTATGATGTGATTAATGGAGAATCCTATCAATCACTTTCTAGTCGTGTACCTTACAAAGTACCTTTCTTATCTACTAAACTTAGAGCATTAGCAAAAGAGTTTAATTTAGAAACAGAATTAGATGAATCCTTATATATCCAACGTGTAAATAGAGCAAGAGTAAATGGAAATCCACATCTCAGACACAGTAAGTGAAGCTAACGAAATATCTTATCGGGAATTCAATGTAGCTATGATTAACAGCATTGCAGCAAAGCATAAGGAGTTAAGACAGAAGAGCAAGGCTCCGACCTTCGCTCTTACCTGACCTATGGTGGCACTTACTTAACACTTATGCAAAACTGCGGTTTTGATGAAGCAACTGCTAAAAGTATTGAAAAATCTTATCATGAACTCTACATGGTATCAGACCAATGGGTTCGAGACCGTATTGAACAAGCTAAGATTGATGGCTATGTTACTGTAGCCTTTGGTTTAAGAGTACGTACTCCAATACTTAAAGCTAAACCAGATTCAGCTTTAGCAGCAGCAGAAGGACGAACTGCAGGAAATGCATTAGGTCAAGGATGGGGTATGCTAAACAGTAGAGCCATGAATAAAGTAATGGAACAAGTAGATGCTATGGGATTAACCCAAGACATTCTTCCTGTTGCAATGATTCATGACGCTACATACTATTTAGTACGAAATGATGTTAAAGTCATTGAAACTATAAATCGGTTAGCAGTAGAACAAGCTTATTGGAATGACCATCCAGATATTTACCATCCAGAGGTAGGACTTGGAGGTCAATTAGATTTATTCTATCCATCATGGGCTACCCCTATCACTTTACCAGAAGAATGCGATGAAAATTGCTTAATTGAAACAGTACAGGAACACTTGGAGGATTAAAAATTTCCAATGGGTAAACCAACAGACAAACAACTGCTCAAACGTAAAGAGCAGATTGAAAATGAAATTGTTAAACTCGAACTTCGTGTTTCTATTTTAGAACGTGAACGTAGAGAGATTATCAATTACCTTAATCTAAACAAAGGTGAGACAGATGTTACAAAATCAGACTAATCTGCCGTTACCTTTAGCAGTATGGTTAGCAACTGATGAATATCAGTATGCTAAATACGCAAATGAAATCAGTACTACTACCTTACTGAAATCCCTTCGCTATATCATTGGTTCAAGAAGAGCTATGTATCCGGATGAATTTCCAGAACATCTTAGACCTGAACCAACAACAGAAATTGTTATTCCAGATATCCAAGAGAGAATTGCTTCTAGAATGGGTACAGCAATGCATAGTTCTTTAGAGTATGCATGGACAAACAATTATGCTAAAGCGATGAAGGAACTCGGTATCCATCAGAATACAATAGACAAAGTTGTTATTAATCCAGAAACAGTAGAACCAGACCAAATCCCTGTATACCTAGAACAACGTGGTTACAGAGAACTAGAAGGCTTTACTGTATCAGGTCAATTCGACATTATTGTAGATGGAGAATTACATGACCTTAAGACCACCAGTACCTACTCATGGACAAGTGGCTGCAATGATGAAAAGTACATTATGCAAGGTAGTATTTATCGTTGGCTCAATCCAGACCTTATTACAAAAGATACTATTACTATTAATTTTATCTTTACTGATTGGCGTAAATTGGATTCTATGACTAATCCAAATTATCCACCAGCAAAATGCTTTTATAAGCAATATAAGTTATGGTCTTTAGCCGATACTGAAGCTTGGCTCAGAAATAAACTCAAACAACTGAACAAATACTGGCATATGCCTTTAGAACAAATTCCTTGTTGTTCAGAGAAAGAATTATTCTCTAAACCAAGTACTTTCAAGTACTTTAAAACAGGATATACAGAAGGCAAGCGTGCTACTAAAAACTTTGATACAATGAACGAAGCTCTAGCGTATAGAGCTAAGAACGGATATCAAGGTGATGTGATTGAGTTTAAGCCTGACCCATTTATGTGTCCGTACTGTAACCCAAATGAAGTTGCTCAAATGATGGCTACTTCTCATACCAAAAGCTTGGGGATTGCTTAAATCCCCATCTATCTTTCAACAGAGGAAATTATGGATTATTCAAGTTTTACATATAATCCTTTAGTAGAAAGCATTGTAGAAATCCTTAGAACCAAGACTCAGAATAGTAATCCTACATTCTTCCGATTGCAGGCTAATTACTTTCTCTCTTTAGTTCCTTCAATGCTTGATATTAAAGTAGATACTCCCATTACTGGTGAAGTACCTATTAATATGTTTGCAATTTCCGTTGCTAACTCTGGTTCAGGTAAAGGTTTTTCTACTAACTTATTAGAAGAACAAATCTTAGGCGAATTCCGTGAACATTTCATGTATGAAGTATTCCCTAAATTTGCTCAAAGTAGATTAGACCTTGAAGCTATTAAACGTGCACAGTATTTAGGAATCTCTCAGACAGAAGCTGAAGAAAAACTTAATAAAGAGTTTAAATCCTATGGTGCGTTTAAATTTTCATTCAGTGAAGCTACTACACCGGCTATTAAACAGTTCAGAAATAAACTTATTCTAGCTAAAGCAGGTTGCGTAAACTTACTCATTGATGAAATTGGCTTTAACTTAGATAAGAACTATGAACCATTAATTGCTTTCTTAGAACTATATGATAAAGGTCTTATTAAAGACAAGCTTACTAAGAATACGGAAACTTCTACACGTTACCAAGAACTTGTAGGAAAAACTCCAACAAACTTATTAATGTTTGGTACTCCATCCAAACTATTAGATGGCGGTGCAGTCGAAGAGAAATTCTTTGAATTACTGGAAGCAGGTTACGCTAGACGTAGCTTCTTCGCATCATCTACTAAATCTAGTACGATTACTGAATTTACACCTGAAGAATTATATCAACGCTTAACAGCAGTAAACCAAGATGCAGAAATCAAACGTATTTCTGGACAGATGGTACGCTTATGTCAAGCTGGTTTAATTGGTTCAGTAGTATCTGTACCAGAAAATGTTGCAATCGAATTATTACGTTACCGTATTGATTGTGAGAATCGTGCTCAGGATATTCCTGAACATAAAGATGTTTATAGAGCTGAATTGGCACATAGATACTTTAAAGCTCTTAAACTTGCAGCAGCCTATACTTTCCTTCGTGGAAGTTTAGATATGTCTATTGATGATTTACATCAAGCTATTCGCTTTGCAGAAGACAGTGGTGAATCACTTCGTCAAATGTTAGAGCGTGAAAAACCTTATGAACGTCTTGCTAAATTTATTGGTTCATTGGATGGTAAAGAGGTTACTCAAGTAGATTTAACTACTAACTTACCATTCTATAAAGGCTCTGTTTCAGCCAAGAACGAACTAATGAACATGGCTATTGCTTATGGATACAAGAACAATATCCTTATCAAGAAAACATTTAGAGATGGTGTAGAACTATTTACAGGTGAAAGCTTAAAAGAAACAGACCTATCCCGAATCATTTGTGCTTATTCAGATGATTATGCAGAAGGATATGAAAATGTTGAAATTGATTGGGAAAACGATTTCGATACTTTACTTCCTGAAGGCGGTTTTAACTGGACGAACCATCATACTAAAAATGGTCATCGTTCTGAAAAAGATATGGAAGAAGGTTTTAACTGCGTAGTTCTTGATGTAGATGGAGGTATCAGCCTTCAAGCAGTACAGAATCTATTAAGTGATTATGAATATATTATTCATACTACCAAACGTCATCAAGTCCCAGATGAAAATGGTGAAACCAAAGATAGATTCCGTATTATTTTACCGACTAACTATGTACTTAAACTAGATGCAGAAGAGTTTAAACAATTCATGGAAAACGTTGCTCAATGGTGTCCATTTGAACTAGATGAAGGTACATTCCAGCGTAGTCGTAAATGGGCTTGTACAGCCGGTACTACTATCTATAAAAACTCAGGTCAGCTATTTGATGTATTACCATTTATCCCTAGAACCAGTCGAGAATCAGAATACCGTAAAGCTCAGGTATCGCTACAAAACTTAACTGCTCTAGAGAGATGGTTCGCTTCTAGAATGCAAGATGGCTCTCGTAATAATACCTTTGCTAAATATGGCTTTATGCTATTAGACAATGGTTTTACACCAGATGAAATTCTAGAGAAGTTATATCAATTAAATGATAAAATAGACAACCCATTGGATGAATCTGAGATTCAATCAACGGTGTTTACTTCAATCAAAAATAGATACAAGGAAATTTAATGTCTGCATATCACATCTTAATCGCAGGCTTAACCGCAACTGGTAAAACTACCAGTTTGCGGAATCTAGCCTTAAATCACCCTAATCCTAAATCTGTAGCTTACATTTGTTGTGAAGCAGGTAAAACTCCTATTTGGGCTAAACGTTTTACTACTACAACAGATGCTATTACTCATCCAGACCAAGTAGTAGAATTCTTTGCTGCAGTAGAAGAAATGCCTAACATCGAATATTGTGTACTTGATGGCTTTAACTTCTTGATGAAAATGTTCGTCTCTGAAGTTATTGACAATATGTCAAACACACAAGTCGGATTAAGACCCTAGTCCCTTATATTAGAAATAGTATAAGAAAATTCCGTGAACTCAGGGAAACCCCTAACGTAAAGCCGAGGGCAATCCTGACCTAAGACACATTGACATATTTACTACTATATCTTAATATACAAATGTGTATAAATAAATTATGGAGTAATTATGTCATATATTTGTGACCCAGCAGATTTTGCTGGAAACTTTATTGAAGAAATTGAACCAATACGTTCAATTACTGGACGAAAGTTCAGACAGGTAAAGTTAAAATGTTTAAACGTAAAGTGTAACAAAGAGTTCGTAACTGAACTTCATAATGCTAAACGTACTAAACAAATGTATTGTTGTAAATCTTGTTATCAACAAACCAATTTCCACTTTGGAATACCTAATGAGAAACATCCGTTATACACTCGTTGGTTATCAATGACTCAACGTTGTACAACACCTTCTCACAATAAATACCATAATTATGGTGGCAGAGGTATAACCATTGAACCATACTTAAGAGACTTTATTCAGTATGCTGAGTACGTTTTAAGTTTACCAAACTGTCCATCAGTATTTCCAACAAAGATGGAAATAGACCGGATAGATAATAATGGTAACTATGAACGTGGAAACTTAAGATGGGTAACCAAAGCACAAAACTCAGCTAATGCTAGAAGAAAATGCTTCAAACATAAGTCTGGTTTTGTAGGTGTTAATTGGTCAGTTAGATACAATAAATATATTGTAAGAATACGTCATAATGGTAATTATGTATTCTTAGGCTGGTTCGATGACCCATTAGAAGGGGCAAAAGTTCGAGAACAATATATTAAAGATAACAAATTAACAAATATATTAAATAATGTGTAAAGAGCAACGACTATCCCTTATGGGAGTACACTACAAGCTTATGGTAGTGGAAGTACGGAATACCTAACCAAGTAAAGTTGAAGGTAATGATATAGTCTGAACTATATGGAAACATATAGCAGTTCGTAAAAGAACGTATATAGTGTTGCGAACTATATAGAACATATTGGGGGCGATTACGCCAAATTCGTACAACGATTCATGCAACAAACAGTAGGTAACTCTACTAAAAAATGGATTATCCTTGCTCATAACGAAGAAGAAACTGTTATGACAGGTCCTAATACAGGTATGAAACAATATCGTGTCCCGTTGCAAGGCTCAGAAGCTAAGCATGGGTATGAAGCATGGTTTAACCATGTTATCTATACGACTAAAATTCCTACTGCTTTAGCACAAAAACTTTTAGACGAAGGTGAATTTGTTAATCCAGAACAGTTCACTATCAGTCCACAAGAGCGTAAAGCAAAATATGCTTTTGTTACTCAACAAACTGATGACTTCGCATTAGGCAGAATTCGTTCAGATTTCGGTACATGGAATTTGAACCAAACCTACATTGATAATGATATCCAACTGGTGATGAACCATTTTGATAAACTTATTGATGCACAAAACTAAAACTACGTTAATTAAGGAAAAAACATGTTTAATAACTTAAAAACAAATCAAGCAGCAATGGAAGAAAAGTCTGACCGTATTGGCGGAGGTTATCAACCACTTCCATCAGGTATTTATCAAGCTGAAATCGCTTATGCTTATGGTACTACTTCTAAGAATGGTGCAATGGGCTTAGTTGTTAAATTTAACATCTTACAAGATGGTAAAGACCCATACCCATATACAACTACATTCTGGTTATCAGATAAAAAAGGTAATACCTTCTATTTAGACAAAGATGGTAATCCACATAACTTAGCTGGCTTCAACCAAGCTAATCACTTATGTGCATTAGTAGCTGGTAAAAGTGTATTAGAGATTCCAATGGAAACTCGTGTATTACAACTTTATAACTTCGATGCTAAGAAAGAAGTTCCAACTGAAGTAAATGCAGCAGTTGCATTATTCGGTCAAACAGTAGCTCTTGCTATCAAACATATTCGTGAAAACAAACGTGAAAAATCTCCATCTACCGGTGAATATGAACCAGTAAATGAAGAACGCTTTGTTAATGATATTGATAAAATCTTCGGTATCTCTGATGCAGGTGAAGCTTATACCTTTGATGAAGCTGCAAATGAAATTCCATTTGAATTTGCTGAAAAATGGTTAGCTCGCTGGAAAGACAAAACTGATGATAAATTCAAAGAAGTAAAAGGTGCTTCTGCAAAAGCTGGTACTACTCGTAAATTAGGTATCGGTTGATGTACACCTTAATATCGCCCCTTAGAACCAAAGAAATGATACTGAATTTGAACCAGTATAGAAATGCTCATTTCTTTAAGCTAAACAATAGTAAGACTTCATATAAAGCTATTATGAAGGAACAAATTGAACAGCTTCCTGAATTTGAAACAGTAAAGATTACTTATACTGTATTCTTTGGTTCAAAAAGAAAAACTGATATTTCCAATGTATGTAGTATCGTAGATAAATACTTCTGTGATGCATTAGTAGAATTAGGTAAATTACCTGATGATAACTATGACTACATACAAGAAGTGAATTACAGATATGGCGGTATAGATAAGGATAATCCTAGAGTAGAAATTACTCTAGCTTAAATAAGCCCCTTAGAAGCGATTCTAGGGGGTTTTACTTTTCACTCAACTAAGACTACTAATTATGGAAAAATCAGCTTTAGAGACGCAAATAGGTGGGTCTCATTACAAATCTCAAGTTATCCAACCAGTAGAATACATCCATGCCAATAATATTGGTTATTTTGAAGGTAACGTTATTAAATACGTAACTAGATGGAAAAATAAAAATGGGGTTCAAGATTTAGAAAAAGCTAAACACTATCTTGAACTCTTAATTGAATTGGAGAAAGCGAATGAAACTAGAACTTAAAGAACATGAAATTGAACAAGCTATTGAAACGTTTATCAGTAGCTTTGTAACAGGTCACCCTGTAAAAGTAAAAGGCTTTGACCTACAAGGTATGCGTAGTAAAGATGGTTTATCTGCTATTGTAGATTTTGATGTAGTAGGTGTATCTGACTTACGTGAAGTGAAGACAGAAAGCTCTAACGTCAAACCTACAAATACTTCTTGGCGTGAAGAAGTACAAGATGAACCAAAAGTAAAACATGAAGAACTTTCTGGTCAAGATTTAGAAGATTGGAAGAAATTCTTAGAACTACTTACCGATAATGCTCAGTACAAAAATTATGATGCATTATTAGACCTAGTAGACTCTATGTCTGATTCTTTACAACAACGTGCATCTTCCCATCCATTGTATGTAGAAATGTTAGAAAATACAGACAAAGCTATTCAGTCTATTGCTGCAAATCAGTTATCTGAACCAGTACAAAATACTGAAGAATCTGTAGAAGAACCTATTCCTGAACCAGAAGTAGAACATGCAGAAGCTATTCAAGCAGAAAATGAAGCTGCTAGAGTACAGGAAGAACCTAAAGAACAACCTAAAAACTTCTTTGGTGCTCAATTAGGTGTAAAACCTTCTAACGTTGCAAATGTAAATCATACAGTTGCACCTACTCGTAAACTCTTTCCGGCTAAATAATGTGTAAAAAGATATTAACCCTAATTGCTGTTATGGGGTTTGTACTTTTTATATGTGCACCCTTAGTAGGTGTATTTGGAGTAACGATTGGTAGTATTATTGCAGTGATGTTACTCGCTTATTTATCCGAAAAATAATAGCAATAGCCCCCTAACGGGGGCTTAATTATTTTGGAGACTATTATGGAAGTTATTTTAGCTGTTATCGTAAGTTTTACTGCAGTTGGTCTATACATGTTACTTATGAATGGGCTACCTAAAACTATAGAATATTGGTTATTAGTGAAACGTTATAATTTTACTGAACCAAAACGATTACTTAGCTTTAAAGAAGCTATCTTTAATTCTGACTTACCATTGCCAACAATGGAATCATTTACATTAGGTGAATGGAATTATTATCAATATTCAAAATCACTAACTAATTTTAGTGAAAGTATTAATCTTAACTTACTTAAATATGACCAAGCTATCATTTGGTATTGGATTAAAACTCATAATGATAAGCTTAGAACTAGATAGAATATTTTTAAAGGGGTTATTGACCCTTTTATAAAGTGTTTTATAATGCACATGCCTGTTGGCAAAATGTTTCATTCCATAATGAAAAATTAACGAAAGTTAAGTTGTTGTTGAAAGTCCAGTTGCTAGTCTGGTTAAAACTAGCACTCTTTATGGTAGGCATTGGGTATATATCCTCATGACTCTATTCAAATACCTCGCAGTATCTAGTGCCTACCCTAAAGAGTAACACATTAATTTAATCTGAGTGAAATGAGAGGGAAGTTATCTTCCATTTATCGTGTTACTCTTTCTTATTAAGGAAATTATATGACACATTCTAGACTACAAAACTACAACACTAATTTAGGGAAACTTATCCTTGAAGATTATCTTACCCCTTTAAATTTAACTATAGGGGATTTAGCTAAAGCTTTAAATGTTCATCGAAATACAATAAGTGCACTTTTAAACGGTAAAGCATCTTTAACTACAGGTATAGCAATGAAGCTAGGTAAAGCTTTAAATGTTAGTCCAGAATTTCTATTAACTTTTCAAGTAATGCAGGATATTCGTCAATTATCCGCTAATAAAGTGTTTCAAGAAGAGTTAGATAATATTGAACCATTAATTAAAAATTAATACTCCGTTAGTCTAATGGAAAGGCATCATTCAAACTAAGTTTGATTTTACTTAAATTTTCTATATAATAGGTGGTGTCCCCACACAGGTCTTCTAAACCTGTAGCATAAAAAAGTGGGAAGGAGCTGAGAGGTTCGATTCCTCCACCATCTGCCATAGGAAGTAAATTATGTTAAATTTTGTAAAAGATACAACTTTAGGTTACATGTATGCTTATGCACCTAAACATCATCTAGCTAATAAAGCAGGTAAAGTGTATGAACATATTTATGTTATGTGTAACCATATAGGTCGTAAATTAAATCCAGATGAATGTGTCCACCACAAAGATAGAAATAGGGGAAATAACTCTTTAGAAAATCTACAACTACTAACTTTTGCTGAACATGCTAGATTGCATGCAATAGAAGATAAAAAGGTTGTATTTAAAGAGGTTAACTGTTTAACCTGCGGTAAAAAAATACAAGTTACATCTAGTTCTACACAGCAATATTGCTCTGCTGAATGTTTCCATAAACAACGATTAAAATTTGAGATTACCAAAGAAGATTTAGAAATTATGGTATGGAGTTATCCAACAACTCATGTTGCTAAAATCTTAGGTGTATCTGATGTAGCAGTAGGTAAACGATGTAAAGCGTTAGGCGTAACAAAACCTCCAAGAGGATTTTGGGCTAAAGTTAATGCAGGTTTACTTATCGCTAATGGGTTGCCTCAATAACCAAAACAGATTAATATAGGTTCGAGTCCTATACGGAGTGCCATTTCCCCCTTTAGCTCAGTTGGTTAGAGCAGGCGACTCATAATCGCTTGGTCGCAGGTTCAAGTCCTGTTTGGGGGACCATTATTGTTCGTCATGGTTTGAGTCTATTTTTATCGTTAAAATAAATGCAAATGATGATTCATTTGAGGTAGCTCGCTTAGCTGCGTAAGCCCTCCAAGGTTAGTCTGAAGCCTTGTTACAAAATTTCAGCCCTGTTTGGCTTTCGCAGGGATTGTTAGTAAAGCCACATCCTAATATGTATTTAGGGTATATATCAGGATGACTTATGTCATCACAATGTTGTTTTTTGATGGTAACCAAAGCCCTTAGAAATAGGGGCTTTTTTAGAGATACCTCCACTCGCCTTTTTACTTTGTTCATAGAGTGTTTCCTTTATCTGGTCAAACAGATTTGAGGTATCTCTCAAAAAGGAACTTTCCTTTGGTTTGGCATACTAATAATCTTCTCGCATAGCCACGTTAGTATGTCCTTTTTATTCTTTTTAATGGTATACTGTTCTCCATATCATTAAAAGATTCGGTGTACTCTACCATGTAGGCTCGAGCTACTAAAAAGAGAATGTATCTGGTATTCTTTCACTTTGCTCCTGCCAGATACATACAGTTTACTGGTTCTGTATAAAAACCAGTACCTTTCATTAAACCAGTCATAGGTAAAACACAAAATATAGTGTGTGGAAAATAACGTTTATTCTTTTATTTTGTGTCGGTGACTGGTTTAAGAAGGGTAAAACCTTCAATTTCATTTTATTCATAAAATTTCCTTAGACTAAATACCCCTGATTTCTCAGGGGTATTTTTATTATTATTATTATTATAGTAAGTTATGCCAGATATATTGTTCCCAACCATTTATTAGGTTACTTGGAGATAATTGGTAATCTAATGAACTATCGAATAATAAATTCTGTTCAATTACTGTCTTATCTAATAATAGGTTATCAGGAATAGCTTTACCTAAACCATAAGTAGTTAAAGTTCTCAAGAAGTTTCTACGAAGGTTTCTAAAGATAACTTTCTGAATAGCTAATTTATAAGATAAGAACCAAGTCAATCCTACTTTATTAGTCCAGTCAAATTCTCTACCTCTATTCATCGTATAGTTTACAAACTCATCACGAATCACTTCCATAGCACTTGCACTCGGTACACCTTTACGTTGTGTTAAATGTTTATATAAAGCATATTTAGCAACGAAGTCACCATAGTCTAATGATTGAACCATGAAATTATGTGTAGGGCTTCCTTTACGAATAAGTGCAGCATCTACTAATTTCTTACCAATCATATCTTCTACAGAAGATTCAGCTTTACCAATACCAGTTTTATCCATTACTCGTTTGAACAATGAGAAATCTACATCTTCATTTGAAGCAATATCTAAGTTTGTTACAGAGTTGAAGATACCATTTTCTACTAACGGTCTGATTGGAGATTTAACTAATTTCTCCTTCATAACCTGAAGTTCATTAGTTAGTTTAGCTCTTTCATTTGGTTGAAGCTTATGGTTCAACAATAAGAACTCTACTTGAGCAATCTTAGCGGAAGTAGCTTGATAATCTTTAGCTAACTGCAAACCTTCTTTTGTATCTGGAACAATATGTTTTGCTGGAATACCGGCAGTCCATAAGTGTAATACGTTAGAGAATAAGTTTCCGATTGGAATAAACAAGCTTCTGTTTAAGATAATATCTTTTGTAAATGAAGCTGCTTCACCAAATCCTTTCTCTAAACCAACTGCAAGTTTAACAGGATTATATCCTACTGTTCCTGCCATCACTTCGAATACACCACGCACAGCTTTTTGTACTGGTTCAGGAAGTCTACTTTTATCATTCCATAAATCAGATATACTTGCTTGATGGTATCCAAGAATATTTTCAATTTCACGCATATCAATCATCACACCACCGGTACTTTCTATATACTGTTTAGTCTTCGCAGGAAGTGCATCATAAATAGCGTTAATCTCTTCAGCCATTTTCTTAGATTTAATATCAGAACCTTTAGGTTTGTAGTTACCATCAAACGGAATAAAGTATTTTCTATCTGATACTTTGTTAGCATAATGCTGTCTTAATAAATCTACTGCATGTTTATTTGAAGAAATATTTGTATCTTCTTCAATTACACGACCAAAGTAGTTACCGATAGCATCAATACCATTCTCTGTAGATGGAATTAACTGATTTTCTAAATGTCTTGGTAAATCTACAGCAGTATCAATAATTTCACCTTTATTGTTAATCACAATTCTACGAGAAGTATCTTGTTCTAACTTATCATAATAATTTTCATTTGCTCCAGCAGCCATTAAGATTCTTGCTGGAATAGCTTGTTTGCCTTTACTTTCTCTAAGAGCTTTAGAGTTCATAGATATCATACTAGATAAATTAGTACCCATTACTGTAGATTCAGTTAAGTTAAACATACCTGTTGTAAAACGCACAGAATCGTCCATATTCGTATGCATTACTAAGTGTCCAGTAGGTAACTTAGCTTTTTCCATATAACCACGTCTACGCAAATCTGAGAGCGTTTCTGTATCATTTGGTTCTACAACTTTTACATTACTCATTGGGTCTTTATGGTTCATAACGAAGCCATCTTCACCTAACAGAGTATTAGGAAGTTTTTCCGTAGATTTAGCATACATAGTTTCTACAGCATCTAGCATTTCATTAAATGCTTCTGGTTCTCTAGTCATAAGGTCAGCAATTTGAGCTTTATGATTTGCATCTACATAATCTAATGCATAAATAGAAGCAAGCGTATCAATCGCTTCTTGTACTCGTGGGTCAGTATTTCCAATAAGATTACTGATAGCACGGGTATTAGGCATAATATAATGACTTTCTTTAATGTTAGCTGTTTTAGCTTGTTTATTTACCATTAAAGAACCAAGACCTTTAATCTGCCACATTGCAATATTGTATAAACGCTTACCCTCTTTATCACCAAATTTAGTCATAAGTTCACCACGGATATAACCGGATACTTTAGCTTTCTCAAAGTTAGCTTTTGAAGGGTTAGTCAAGATATCAATAACTTCTTTATCTTGAACACCACTAAAGTTTTTAATCTTATGAAGATTTGTAGAAAGCATTACAGCATCAATCGCTTGTTCATCTGCTTTTGTTAAGTTTTCAAACTTAGCTCTAATACCTATAGGAATAGTAGCAGCAGCTTTCTCACGAACACTTTCTAACAATGTAGAGTTCTCATTTTTCGCTTTGTACCATTGATATGTTTTAGAAGTTGAACCAACAACTAAACGTACAAGAGTACCAATCCATGTTCTACGACCTTTACCTTTTTCATAAGTATTAATCCATTCATTCATAGCTTCAGTAAAGTATGAATCCATATCATCTTTGTGGATACCTTGACCAGATTGCATAGCTCTAACAAGAGTTTCTACATGTTTAGAATCAGTTAAGTCACCAAGCATATGAGCCACTTGGTCCATTTTTTCTTCACGTAACTGCATGGCTTTTAATTGATTATTTGCTTGTTCTCTAGAACGATAATCTTTCATATCAAAAGCTTTAACGCTATCCATGAGGATATCTGCACCTTTAGCAAAATCACTTGTAGCAAGTTGTTTAGTATATACAGAAGTATATGCTAAAGACTGTTTCACTTTATTTTTTAAAGTGTTTGGTTTTGCTTTGTAGAACTGTTGAAGTTTATCTCGAATATCTTCATTTGTAGCAACTAAAGCTAGCATATAAGAAAGTTTATTCGGAGTACTTCTCATTGGGTTAAAGATTTTATTAAAGTCATTTCTAGATAGACCTAATACACTTGGTTCAATAATAGTAGATAAATCTTCTAACCATTTATAGCCAGCTTGTTCTAATGCCTTATTTCCAACCATTGCAGCTTTATTTGCAGCATAAGCTAGAATAAATGCATTTTCTTCATCTGGTGTTACACGAATACCTGAACTACGAAGATTAGATACAAGGTCTTGAGCTTCTGTATCGTTGTAATTAAACAACATACCAAAGTCTTTATTTGAACTAAATTCAGCATTTACAGCATCTTTAATATTATCAGTAAGTTCTACTAAATGGGCTTTATGCTCTGGAGAATTACCGAATAAAGAAACTCTATTTAGTACTTCAGGGAATGCAGTAGCATCACTATCTACTAAGAACTCTGTACGTTTTAATGCTTCATTTCGTCTTTGTGCTCTATTAGATTCCTCTGCACCTGCAAGGTAATCAATTTCAAATTTATGTGGATAACGTGTAGCTTCTGCTAATACATTTAATGAAGATAGAATACTAAATAATGCAGATTTACCGGCATCACTTTGTTTGTTAATACCTAACACATTAGCCATTTCATTTGATAGAGCGTTATAGTGGGCTTTTAGAGTTTCAGCAATACGTTTAGAAATACCTGATTGTTTACCTTTAAGTGTACCCATCTCTTCACCAGAAGTGAATTTAAGTTCACGAAGCATATCTGCTTCTGTTAAACCATAAGATACAAATTCATGCATTACAGCTTCTTGGAATTTCAATACATCAGCTTCCAATACACCATCTATTGTTGGAAGTACATCAAATGCATACTGGAAGTTAATAGCAGAAGCACGTGCAGGTGAATAATTTTTATATACATCATCTACAGTGCTACGAATATCACCAAGATTACCTTTACTTAGTAAATTCTCAATAGCAGTTTTACGGAGTTCTTCTACAGCATTCATTACGTCAGATTCAAGTAACATTCTCTTAGTGAACTTACGAGCATTTGCTTCAATATTTTTAATAGCTTGTTTTTCACCAAAAGATAGTCTGAATCTTTGGTTCGAGTAATAGTTCTTGAACTTGTTACGTGTCATAGAGTGAACCAATTCATGAACAGCAGTAGTAAATGAAGTTTCAGGATGTAAATAGATACCTACACCTTCTACGAATTTACCTTCAGTATTTTGCTGTAAGCTATCTAAGAAATTCTTACCAGAATCTGATTTTTCATTTACGTTGTAAGCTTTTTTCGCAGCTTCTACAAACTCATTTAAATTAGTGTAGACTTTATCACTAGAGTTTAAAGTAGATAAGTATGAACCTAATTGACCTATTGCATGTGCAGTTACACCTTGAATAGTATTCAAAGGAACTTTAGTTTGTAAGAAGTTTAATAATGCACCAGCAGTACCAATTTTACTTACATCAAATCCAGATACATCCATATTAAAGTTTAAAGGAAGTTCTTTAGATTTCTTCTCTTTATACTGGGTCATCTTAGCTTGAAGCTCAGTATCTTGATTAATAAATTGAGCCAAAGCATCTGACATCTTATCTTGAGTACTTACATCTTTACCTTTGATAAAGTTAGCAAAACGAACTGCTAAACCATTACCACCTTTTAGTAAGTGAAGATTATGAGCATAACCAGTATTACTTCCACCAAATTGGTTCACAATAACTGGTAAGTCATTTTTCTCTAATTGACGGATAGCATAGTTATCTACAACCATATTTTTATATTGACGTAATGTCTTATTAAGAATTGCATCAAGAGTATCTTTTATTGTAGGTGTACCTGCTTTAGCTGCATCTGAATAAACACTTTCAACATAAGGCTGAATAGAATATAGATTTAACATTCTATAATTCATTGCAGCTTTACGTTCAGCATCATTTTCAGCCTTAGTATTATAGTACTCAGAATAAGACATAATACGTTCATTATTCAGCTTAGCTTTATTACGATACTCTAAATATTTTTGTGTATATCTATGTGTATTTTTAACTTCTTGAAGTAACTCTTTTTGCTCTTTTGGTTCTTTTAAACCAAGAGCTTTACCAACTGTTTCATAATAAGTGGAATCTGCAGATAACATTGCAATAAGCATAGAAGAATACATATTCCACATAAGTGGTTCATCTTTGAAATTACCTTTTTTATCTGTAGCAGTAATCTCATCAAATGAAGTTCTATTAAACATTTGGAACATGGCTTCTAATAAGTTTGTATTAGAATGTACTTCAAATGTTTCACGGTTAGCACCAACACCCACTTCATCACGAATTTGGAATTTAGCATCAAGACCATCGAATACGTTTAAGAAAGCTTTACCTACTCGATTCATCGCTTGTTGAACCAAGTGTAATGTCATAGCTTCTGTAGATGGCACAGATGCAGTATTAATACTTGCACCGGCAGCAGCAAACTGAGTACCTTCATGGTATACACGTACTTGGTCAGATTTAGCAGAATGACCTGAACCAATACCAAAGTTAGAACTGATATTAGTAGAATTACCAATTTCAGTAGTACCATCTGTTTTAAGAAGTGTATTTCCTAAATCTACTAATGAATCTATTAATTCAGCGTTACTTGAGAAAGCAGTACCTACAATAGGAAGATTCTTCATCTGTTTCATCAGATGAATAACTTCACCACGAGTAATACCTACAGAACCTTGTAATTCAGAATAACCTTTATCTTTATTACGTTGTTTAATAAAGTCAGGAAGTTTAGAAGTAAACTCATTCATAAATACATTGAATAAGCTTTGGTTCAAATTCATAGTAAACTCAATACTTCCAAAGTGTTCTGAGAATTCTCTTTGAATAGCACTATTTAAGAATGTACCTAAACCATCAGTAATGATTTGGTTCACTTGACGTTTATTCTTATTAAAGTAATCCACTACACCGTCTAATTCTTTCTGTAAAGCTTTAGAATAGTTTTTTAATGTTTCTGGATTACGAGAAACAATAGCATCAGTAAATTCAGTTTTACCTTGAACTTTGTTATTTGTGAACAATGGTGATGGAATGCCTAGAAGTACTGAGAATGCTCTAGCTTCAGAGAATTTATTTTGCAGTTCATTCCAGTTACTGTCAGTAGGATTTGCAATAGTTTCTTCTACTAAACTATAAACACCATCAAGTGTTTGTAATAATTGTGGTTTAAGATTGGTTAGGATTTGGTTAGTAATACCGGCAACTTTACCACCATACATTGCAGGTGTAACACCAAGTTTAGCTAAGCCACGACCAAATGCAGGAATATTTCTAGCATCTCTAAGAGCAGAGGTATCACCTTTTAGTAATAATCTATTAATTCTATCTAAATGATTAGATGGTACACCGCCAAGCATAATGATTTGACCATATGTATTAACATATTCAAATCCACGCTTAATAGAGTCTGCAGCATCAAAGAATGCATCACCTTTGTATTTCTTACCAATTACACCATTAATGTTTTTACGAATTGATTCAAGTTCAGCAATTAACTTATCACTTGCTTTAATCTTCGTATAATATGCATCAGCTTTATCTTTACCTTTACCGATAATATTACTTAAATGAGCAGCAGCATTAGTATTACGCATATACGGAGTAATGTAATCTGCTAAAGTATGGTCACCCATCTTAACTGAGAAAACTTTAGATAATGTTCCAATATTCTCTTTAATGTCTGCTTCCATAGAAGAAGCGATGTGTTGGTACATATCGTTTAGTTTATATGTATCAAATAGAGAACGAGCACCCTCAAGTTTATCTAATTTACCTAAGTTTTGAGCCAAGATATCAGTTGTAATATTACCTGTACGTTTTTGAGCTTTAATATACGCTGGGGTGATATTAGTACTAAATTGTTTAAGAATATTATAGAAACCATTAGCAATACCATCAGCTTCAAGATACATATGGAAATTTAAATCACCACGTTTAGCTTTACCATATTGGTTATCTTCGCCTTGTACATTTTGATAAGCATATTGACCATAAGCCATTAAAGCTTTCATTAATCGAGAAGAACCTGTTCCATGTTTATTATAGAACTTGTATGCCATATCAAGGTCTGGCTTATAGTCTTTACCTTGTTGTTGAGCATCCCATAAAGCTTTAATCATATCTTTATGTTTAGGGAGCTCATCTCTAGCATCTTGAACAATATGTTCAAATGTTTTCTTCTCAACTTTAACACCCATAGCTTGAGCCAATGCAAGAATAAAACCTTTAGCATCATTAGCTTGTTTACGTCTACTATTAGCTAATTCAACTAAATCTTCAAAGTCTCTTGGTTTATCACTCTTAGTTACTTTAAATGTTGGAGTAATTGTACCTTGCACAGTTACATAACCATTTTCATCCTCACCAAGAGTAAACTCTACAGGATTCAACATTTCACGTACTGGTTTACTTTCTACTGGGTTTAAGTCAGAAGTAAACATAATACGACTATTTGTTGCTAAAGTATGTAAGAAACGGAATACAGTATCTTTAAAATCAGTAATACCTTGTGCTAAAGCCATACCACGATATGTATCGATTAATCTAAAGTCACGGTCTATACGTAATTGTCTAGAACGTAATGCATCTTTAGATTCTTGTGTAATAGGTAAACTATCTACATCTATAGTAGATGGAATAGCACCGTTTAATACTTTATAAAACTCAGGTTGATTGTCATATAGGTTAAATGCATTTTCATCCGGAGTAAATGCAACAGAGTTAGCAGTCTGTAAAGCATCTTTTAATACTTCATTTTTACCCGTAGTAAGACGAGTTTTACCATGTGAATCTTCAGCTTTAGGACCTTTAGATGGAACTTTACCAATTTCATCTTGAAGATTAGAAACAGTTACGCCATGTAATAATTCTGGTTCACCAAAGATAGCATCTGCTGCTTCACTATGAGCAGTTCTTAATAGACCTAATACTGAACCATAGACTGAAGAATTGAATTTCTTATTCAAGTCTTGAGTAGCTTTGGTATAAGCATCGTTATCCATTTTATCTACTTTGCCACGCAGTAAGCGAGTAGCTTCGTATTCTTCATTGTTCATTAAACTTGGGTTATTCCAAGTAAATCCGAAATAGGTTTGAGTTTCTAATTCACCTGTAGTGTTATCTGTAGTATCTACAAGGTATTCTTGAACCAAGCCATTATTTAACATGAAGTTATATGCTTCTAAACCAAGAGAGAACTTCATTGCTTCTTCTTGGTTCATTGATGTAGCTTTAGTAGTTTTTAAACCAAGAGCATCAAATACAATCTCACCTAAATCTTTTACAAAGTCACGTTTAGTACCAGATAATGCAGAATAATTATCTACACGCATATCATCAGTACGTTTAATTTGTGAAGAATAGTTTTTACTTAATTCTTTAGTGATGTTGTATACACCATCTAAAGTTTTACCTTTTTCAGACATAAGAGTTTCTAGACTTCCGTGGAAATGTCTATTCTCTGCAGTAAGAATACCTTTAGGAATTGCAAGCGTATAAGCTTGAATTAATCGTTCAGGAAGATTAATACGTACTTTTCCTGCATCTGAATACTCTATGCCAAAGAGATTTGTTAAGAAGTTAAACCCAGCAAATCTAGGTAATGAATCAAGGTCAGTGTTACCTGATTTAAATCCACGTCTACTATGACGGTTAAATATACCTTTCTGATTACCTTTAAAGAAAGTATAGATTTGCTTAACTACTGGAATAAGTGATTCTACAAATAAAGCATTCTCACCATGTGTAGGGTCAAATGTACCATCAGTAAGTTGTTCACCAATAATATTACGAGCTTCTCTAGCTTCATCTGTCATATAGTTTTTAATGTCAGCACTTACCATTGCTTTAATAGCTTCTTCAGATAATGTAGGTGTTTGGTTATCATTTAAACGAACATACTTATTAAAAGAGTTTTGCTCTACATCAAAACCAAATTTAATAAGGTCTTTAGCAATTTCTTCCGGAATTTGTACAGTAAGCTTATTACCTTCAACTTTTACAAAGTCATTATCAGTAGTAATGTTATAAGTAGATTTTAAAAGTATAGTAATAGGGTAAGTTTTATCTTTAGATAACTCACCATAGCGTTGTTTTAAAGTCTTATTATTCATCTCTGCAAATGCATGAGCTAAATGACTTTTAAGGGTTTCATAATTACGCTCTTGAACATCTAGTAAAGTAGGTGTTCTAGCTTCAGAAGAATCTATATCTGAATAATAAGGAAGTCCTAATAATACTTCTGGTTCAGAATTTTTTTCTTCTTGTTCTGCAGTAAGGTTATCTGCAATCTCAGTAATATTTGAACCAAGACCTAAACGAGAACCTAATGCTTCAATAGCATCTGCATTTGCACGAACTTCTGCAGTAAGTACTGCAGGGTCTTTTAGATAGTCTTCTGGAGACTTCTGTTTAGCTTCTTTATATGCTTTAGAATCGCTTTCTAAGTTTTCTACATGGGATAGCTCGTGTTCAATAATAAAACGTTTTAATGCACGTTCTACGTTGCCTTCTAAGAATCTATCAGCATATTGTTGGATAAGACTATCTAATGCTTTTTGGTCAATACCGTGTTCAACTTCTAATTGGTTAAATACAATTTGTTTTTGAACAGAAGTAGGTGAACCATCTTTACCTTGAATATAGTTATCAAAGTCTTTCTTAGAAATATTATTACGTAGTCTTACAGTACGTTTACCATTTTTTGTAGTAGTAGCTGCTAATGAATCTAAAGAATCATCCATTACTAAACCAATAGTAGCAACTGATTTACCATCTTTTTGACGAAGAGATTTAATCTTAATTTCTTTTGGTTTATCGGTTTCAGGTTGGTTAGTGCTATTCTGTAAATTATTTAATTCTTCAGTATTTACCGAAGTAGTTGGTAACGGAGAAGAAACTTTAGGTTTAGTATGATTACGAGCTTTACCTTGTAATAAAGATTGGGTAATAGCATGGAAACTTTCCATATCACCCATTACCATATCACGATATCGTTTAGCAGAATTTAATGAAGTAAATTTATTCACCTCACCTGCTAAAGTTTTATATGAAGTTTTATAAGAATAAGATTCTTTTAATTTACCGGCAGCATCATCTTTCTCCATTTGATGAATCATTTCATTCAATGCAGAAAGTTTATTAACCTGAGTATTATAGAATCTTTGTAATCTACCAATAGACTGGAATTGTGTACCAGTTTTCTTAGCATTCAAGTAATCAGTTACATAATCTAATAAACCAAGTTTATAGTTCTTAGCATATGAACCCACACCTTGTGAACCAAAGAATTTTTGTAAGAAGATATCATCTGCTGAAAAGTCAGCAGTAGATTCTGATGGAACCCATTTATTGATTTCTTGATGTAATACTTTAAATGGAGAGTTATCACCAAAGTCTTTACCAATAGAATGTAAACTTTCTTGCATTTGGTTTAATAAACCTTTAATGCCATTAAGTTTTTCATGTGTACTAGCTTTAGTATCTTTTAATGTTTGGATAGCAGTAAGAGCATCACCATAACGTTTATATGCTTCTTCTTCTGTAATCTTGCCATCTTTTAAATCTTTATCAATTAGTTTGAAATGGTTCGATACAGAGTTATATACCTCTGGATAATCTTCCTTGTTTTTACCATCAAGAAAAGATACTTCTCTAGGAATATCTTTAATAATTTCAGCATTAGCATTCTCTTCTGGAGATAGCATTGCATATAATGGAGAACTTACAAGCTTTTGGAAACCTTCATCTTTTGAAGCAATTTCATTTACTTTATCAGTAGCAGCCTGTCTTTGCTCATCTGTAGCATCAGGGTCAGCATTTACTGCATGCATTTCACCAATAGCAGTATAGAGTTCATTGTTATAATCTGCTAAATCTTTTACAGCACCTGAACCAACTTCTACTTGGAATTGTTCATATGCATCTTTTAATGCAGTATAAGCTTCTACTTCTTCTGTAGATAGCTTATCTGGATTCTCTAAAGCTTTACGTGCATTAGCGTAACCTTGATAAAGAGCATGGATAGTTTGTGTATAATTCTCTTTACCATGACTATCAATTACCTCTTTTAATACAGAACTAGAGTTAGCTAAATTATCAATAGCACTCTTATAAGCTGAACCAAGATTAGATTCATCAAAGTCTTTTCCAAGTACACCTTTTTGACCAGCAACAGTATTACCATCTTTATCTTTATAAGATGATGTACCAAATAGAGATTGGTTCTCTTTAGCTTCAGCCTCTACCTGTTTAGCTTGCATCTTAGCAGTAGACTTTTCAGCAGTTTGTGCAATTTTATTTCCAGCAACTTTTGCTAATTTTTTAACACCAGCTCCAATAAGTTCAGGACTATTAGTAAGAGTGGTTGTAGCACCACCAGTAATTGCACCGTATAAACCGGATGATAATACATCACGAGATTCATCAACAGCTTTGTAACCTAATGCATTATTAATAGCTAAGTTAGAGAATAGTTTAGATGAAGCTTCTTCACCAAATTCTTGTGCAGCATTTGAACCAACAGAAATACCAAATGATTTAGCACGTTCTTTAATAGTTGCTAAAGATTTACCTTTGAATAATCTATCAAATAGTTTACGTTCAGCATTAGAGAATGCAGCACCTAATGTAGCAGAAGAGAAGAATGCACGAAGCATAGCTTCTTCACCGGCTCTATTTGCTAATACTTGTTTAGCATCATCTACAGTGATATCTGGATTCTCTTTCTGTAAATCTTTAAATCCTTTAGATTCTTTAAATGATTTATCATCTTGGTTCAAGATAAATGAAGCTGCATCACTATAAGCAGGTACAGCGTTTTGAGCACCAGAGCTTATAGTTTCCCAACCAGTAATAATTTTACCGGAATGCTTTTGAGATTTACGTGCGAATACTGCATCAATATTTTTCTTAGCAACTTCCTGAGCTTTAGCAAATTCTGGAGTAGCTTTAATAGCATCTTCAGTAAGTTCAGTTTTAGCTTTCTGTTCTGCAATATATTTAGCTTCTTCTTTAGCAAGATTAGATTTAATCTTATCTTTAGAAACAGCTTTTGCTACAGCTTTAGCACCTGAAGTTATACCTTTTGCTACACCAAGAGTTGCAATAGTACTTGGGACTTCTTGAGCAATTTCTTTAGTAACTTGATAACTGTCTGACAATACGTCTTTAACTTTAGATAATTCTCTGCCAACAGTATCTTGATTAACTTCTGAACCACGAAGACCATTAATTTTCTGTTGAGCAATTTTTTTATCGTATTCCCAATTAGTAAGTTCTTGTCTTGCAGCAGTAGCTTCATCAGATAAACGTGCTGAAGTATTTCTGTATTCATCACTAAGATTATTTAATTTATTAGATAAACCTTCTGTAATAGCTTTAGTCTTTTCGCTTTCAGATGAACCAGTAAGAGATTTAGCAGTGTAGTTAGCCCAATCAATAAGAGAAGCTTCTTCGCCTGCTGCACCTAAACCAACAGAAGCAGCATTACCAAACACAGAAGCAGCACTGTCACTATATAAACCAGTTTTAGCTAATTGGTTTGCTGCATAACCTTGTTGGCTTAGAATATAATCTCTAAGTTCTGGTTTACCTGCATATAACTCAATAACTTCATTTCGGCTAAGATTATGAATAGCATTTTCTAAATCTTCATCAAAGAAACTGACTTTATTTAATGGGTCAGATTTAGAAGCAATATGATTCTGAATACGTTCTAAACTATCTTTGTTTTTGATTTCAGTTTGAATCTGTCTATTCTGATTAACCTGATTTTCATCTGCACCAGACGCAATAAGAAGCTCATCACGCTTCTGAGCATCTTGAGCTAACTTATCCCCTAAGATAGCTTTATTTCTTTCTGTAGCTTCTTCTAAAGAGGATTTACGTTGCTCATACGCAGTAGGTGCTGTTGGAGTAATAGCTCGTTGATTAGCAATACCTAAATTTGTCCAAGAATTACTATCAAATTGAACAGGCTCGTAAGCCTGTTCTCTTTCTGCAATCGCATCTGACGTATCAGTAATGCCATTTATATTATTCCAGTTAATAAATCCAGCCATAAGCTTCTCCATTAATTAATAGATTTGAGTTTAGATTCAAGGTCTGAAGTTAGTAAATCTTTATCTTTCAGTTCTTTACGTAATTTATCTGCTTCTTTCTTTAGTGTAGCAGTATTTACTTTACTTTGAATCAATGTTTTAAGTTTTTCCGCAGGTAATTCTAACAGAGTATTTCGGATTTTATCTAACTCTTTTTCATCCAATTCAGTAGGAACTTTATTACCTAAAGCTACATAAGCTTTAATTTGAGTGGCAGTATCTAAAGTACCATCTTCCAATAAAGCTTTTAACGTATCTGCAGGGAATTTTTCTGCAGCATCATTGATAGCAGTATTAGTTTCTGCAATCTCAGCTTTTTGTTTTAAATCTTCTACTGCTTGTTTAGCTTTAACTTCAGAATCTACTTTACGACTAATAGCATGTTTAGATTCTACATACTCTTTGCCATAAGCATTACGGTCAGATGCATCAATAGAAGCTGCTTGTCCAATAGGAATTATCATAGATAAACTATTAGCTTTGTTATCATTAACTTTAGTAGCGTCTTCTACTTGACGGCGAAGTTCTTGAAGAAGCGAAGGGTCTTTATCTACATTTCGAATTAAATTATCAATAGCAGCATACTCATCATTTTCGAATGGATTGAATAAACCATTGGCTTCACGAGTACCATTTGATGTAACACTATTGATAATACGCATTACTTCTTTTGGTTCAAATCTATCTAGAAGCTTAACTGCACGTTCTTGTAAATCATTACCGTCAAACCAACCTTGTTTAGCATATTTATCTTGTTTAAGAGCTTCAATAACATCGTCTTTAGTTTGATATTTAGCATCATCTTTTGAATACTCACTATCAGTTAGAGCATACTTAAGAATATTTCTTGCTGGGTCAATATCATTTGGATTATTAGTATTCTTGATACCAAAAATATCATTCAAAGCTATTTGATGTTCTTGGTTAAGGGCTTCTTTACGTGAAGCCATTTTTCTTTTCCAATCTGCTAAACCTACTTGAGTTGTTGGAAGTGTAACAGGTTGAATATTACTACCGGTTTGTCTATTGAAAGCTTTAATTCTATCGTTAAGGTGAGCTTCTAATAATGCTAGATTTTTCTTACCATCTGCAGAATTTATATCAATATCACCATTAATTAACTTATTATATGTAGGCTGTAATGCTGGAGGAATAGTACTTCCAGTACGTTCAGTAAAGCCAGCATCAGCAAGATTTTCTTTAAACTCACCTTCTGTTTTTGGTTTAGTAGCTTGTGCTTTAGGGTTTGTAGCTATTTGAGCTGCACGTTCTGCAATACTTGTTACACTATTAGGAATTTCTTGGTTCAAGGCTTGTTGAGCTGATACAGCTTCTTGAATAGGTTGTACTGAAGCTGTTGGTTCAACTGAACCAGTACCTGTAGATGGAGCGATATCAGTAGAAAGTTTTGGAGCATACTTACCACCATTAACAATTTTACTTGAACCAAACATATCAAGTTGAGATTGCAATAGATTAGTAGTTTGACCTAATGCTTCAACATTACCTAGTAATTTAAGATAAGTAGGGTCTTTTGCTAAAAGAGCTTTTGATACTTCAGTTTTATCATTATTAGCATAAAAGTCATTTTCATATTTTTGAACTTCAGCTTGTGCTTTTTGGAATTCAAGTTGTGAATTAGCAAACTTACCTGCAGTATCTGCATACTTGAGGTTAAAATCTTTATTATTCTCTTGAGCTTTGTAGACACTATTTACTAAATCAGATTTTTGTTTATTACTAAAGTTACTATTATTTAGTTTAGCTTGAGCACCTTCAACATTACCAGTAAGAATATCATTCTGAATCTCAGACATGAGTGCTTTCTGTTCTGGTGAATAGTCTAATAAACTATCTTTAGCAGATGCACGTTTCTCTGTATCAGATGCCCATGTAGCTTTTGCTTCATTCAATGCAGCTAAATCTACTTGACCATTAAATTGACCAAGAGCAGTTTGAGCATTCCCAATACCTTGTGCTTGTAATTGGTTCATTGCATCAAGACTATCAGCATTATGCATCTGGTTGATAATTTGTTGTGTATTCTGATTACGATTCCATTTTGCAGTTTCATCAGAACGTTTTTGTAATTTATCAGTAAAGTCTTCTACATTTGAACCAATACCAAAAAGAGTTCTTACATAATTATTTACCGCACTATTCGCATTAGATACTGCACCATTAAGAGCAGAACCATCTACATTTGACCATTTAATTTCAGCCATACTAACCTCTATTATTTAAATAATTAGCCCATCCACCAAGTTGAGCTTCTCTACCACGAACGTTTGCATAAACTTCGTTAGCTTTATTACGCCATAAATTAGCAAATTCAGTAGCACTCATATTAGCTCTACCGCCATTAGCTTCAATAACATTTTTATTAATCCAAGATACATCTTTATTTTTCCATTGAGAAGTTTTCTTTAAAGCTTCTGCAGCAGATAAGTTAGGATTTTTTAATAGAGCTGTTGCTCCACCTAAACCTTGCTGATGGAATAAATATGCGTTACCTACATCAAATGTAATACCTTGTTTACGAGCGTATGCTTCATTTGCTTTATATAGTTTTAAAGCTTCACGGGTATTATATTCTGGGTCAGCCCATTTACTATGCTGAGACTTACTAATTTGATGCAAACCACCATAAGCACTGTTTGCTGCATTAGGGTTAAACTTAGACTCAATATATGTCATAGATAATAAAGTATTAGGGTCTACACCTTGAGCTTGAGCTTCTCTAACAATCATTGGAGCGTACTTATTAAAGTTATCTCCATAGAGTGCAGAATACTTACCTTTATTCGGAGTACCTGCTACTACATTGGAAACAGATGCAGCTACAGATGATGGAGATACTTGTTGTGCAGAACGAGATAATACATCTTGTTTATTCGCTGCAAGTGCACCTAATGCACTTGTTTGTTCTGTTGGTTCAATATCTAATGCAGATAAGGCAGCATTATTCTTTGCTGTATAATATTCTTCGGGGGTAACAAATCTACCCCCAAAACCTTGTGTAATATCTATTTGTTGTGGAGCAAGTTGTTTAGCTTGAGCTAAAGCTGTTTCCATAACTGAACCAAACCCACCTTCAATAGGTTTCCACTCGATTGCCATTAGTAAGTTTCCTCTGCTTTTCTTGCATCGTATTCACGACCTAATGTACGTTTAGCTGAACCAGACATACCTACGAAACCTCTACCAGATTGTTGGTTTCTAAGACTGTTATTAAATGATTTAGCTTGCATTTTATAGTTAGCTCGTTGTAAAGCTTTCTGTTCTTCAAATGCTTGTTGAGCAAGTTTAGTTTGTTTATGTTGTTGGTATGCACCCCATAAACCTAAACCTAAATTAGCACCAAAACCTGCCCATTGTAGACCAGTACCACCGGCAAAAGTCTTGTTACCAAATTGGTCAGTACCTGAACCACCAAATAAACCACCACTGTTAGTGCCTCTACCTTGCATAGCTGCTTGTACTTGAGAACGTGCATTCATATCCGCAGCTTTGGTTACATTACCATTGTTAAAACTAAATGTACCATTTTGAAATAATTGGTTCTGTAACTGAGGATTAGATTCTAAAAATTTAACCTCATCTGCTGTCCAACCATATTTAGTTTGTAAGTCGTTAAAGATTGGCGAATTATTTTGGAAACCATAAGTTTGAGTATCGCCCCAAAGACCAAAACCATTACTAGGATTTCTTCCAATATAGTTATTAAATGCTAGGTTATTGGCATCTGTGCCATTCCAAATAATTGGACCTGCCATAAATTTCTCCTAAACTGTTTTATAAGGATTAGCGAAACTAAAGTCAGGTGTCATTGCTACGTCTGTTGTAGCAGGGTCTACATTTAGTTTCATGTTGATAAAGTTAGATAAATAATCGAACGATGCCGAGTAAGTATCCGGTGTAGTATTTGATGCTAAAAATGAAGTTGGGTCATACATTCTAAATCTCATTCGCTGTGCTTCCAACACTGCTTTAACATCATATGAAGCGTTTTTAATGGTGTCCTGCAATTCTCTAAGCTCTCTTTGAGCTGCTTCATATCTTGCAGTTTCCTCTTCTGATTGTACTTGAAGTTTAGCTAATTTTTGAGCATTTTCTGAATTATATGTTTGAAACCCTGCTTGAGTAAGCATACTAAGGGCATCAAACGAACTCATATTAATTATCTGGCTCAATCCACTCTGAATACCTTCTTTAACACTTTGGGTTAAAGATTCTGCAGTAAGTGTAGAAACAGAATCACCAAATGTTTTTAATGTAATAGATATATTTGTAATTGTTTCTTGTATTGACTGAGCAATAGAATCAAGAATGCTTTGTGAGCTTTGTACAACTTCTGCTGATACTTGTGTAGCAGTTTGACCACCTACTTCTGAACCATAAGGCATAGCAGACTGGTTATTCATCATCTGCCCACCTAGATAAGAAGCAGCAATCATAATAATAATTGCAACGATTAAAGCAATAATACCTTTTAAGCCAATAGCTTTTAATAAAGGCATTAACGCATATTTAAACACAAGAGAAACGATTACTGCAGAAACTACAGTTCTAATTAAAGCTTGAATAGTAGCATTTGCTGCTGCTGCACCGGCATTAGATGAACCACCAGAAGGTGCTGTAAGAATTGCACCTACAACAGCTACAATTACTTGTACAATATTCAATATAAGCTTTAATCCTTTAGACTTACCTTTACTTTCAGAATGAGTAAATCCATATAATAAAGGAACTCGTACAGCTAGTCTTTCAAGTTCAACAGCTCCCATTCTACGAATAATATTGTAATCAATAGGCATAATTCCAAAGTGAGCTACACGTGTTATGTAGTAATGTCGTTTACTTACTCGATGTTCCATATCATATAAAGCACTAAAGTCTTTCTTACGATTGATATATGTATTTACATTTCGAGTATACTGTAAATCTAAATCATACCATGCTTGAGCCCAGTGAACCTTTTGAATCATTTTAGTCATGAAACATAAACCAGCTACAGCATAAGCTTCAACTGTATCAGGACCTGATTGTTTACAGAAATAAGTATAAGAGTAATCTTGCATCACATAAGGCAATGAAACTTTTCTATCCATTGTGCCTTTAGTAACATACTTCTGTCCACCTGTACAATGTTGTACACCTTTACCGGAAGTATAATAACCATCTTCTGCAAATTCTCTTGGAGGTTCAATAATGGATTTTAGTTCTTCAATAGTGTTTACTTGAATTGGTTTACCACGTTTAATCTCTTTTACTCTTCGCATTCTACGAATCTTACGAACATTTCCTTTTAGTTGTATCTTACGAATATAGAGCCAAGACATTCCACCAAAATCTAATTCTGATTGGTTTTTCCAAGTAAACGTTTTCATTGGTAAATCATTAAAGTTACTTGAATTAGATACTGCATTAATCCATTCAGCAAAGTCTCTTTCACCACCATATAAGTCATACATACGTTTAAAGAATTCGAACCAGTAACCTTGAACTTCTGCTAAATCAGATGAGAACTTCACTGCTGGCATTACAGAACGTTGTTTAATAGAAGTAGAACCATCTTCATAATTAGGGTCTGCTAACATACTTACAGCTAGAGCTTCTATATTTACACCAAGCATTTCCGCAAGATTATCTATATGCCTTTTAGTAGCACTTTCAGATAGTTCTTTAGCAGGATTATGTAACTTATTAAATTTAATCTTACGGGTTTGGTCTAAGTATCTAGCTAAACGTCTTTGTAATGAGCGAAGAGAATGTAATTCACCCTTATAGATATATTTCTTAGAACCACCTTTACGTTCATCTTTCTTATCTTTTGAAAGCAGACGAGGATTGTTTTGGTTTGGTTCATGGATAGCTGCATAGTTCTTACCTTTTTCATCTTCTTGTTCTTTAAGAGCATCATCAATTATCTTTTGTAATTTAACTATCTCATCATTTTTAGCAAGTTTAGGTACTAACCATGTATCTTCCCAAGCATCTTCACCAAAGTCTTTAATAGGTAAATATGGATAAAGTTTAAATGCATGTGGCATTGATTTAGAGTCAATTTCTGCAGCAGTTACTTTCTTTGGTTTCTTTTGATTATCAAAGAATGCCTGTAATGCTGCTGAATTAGATTCACCTGATTGAGTAGCATATAAGATTGTTTCTTTATCATAAGTAATCTCATAAGTTTCTACTTCTACATCAAACTTATAATACTCTACTCTTTCACCACTTTCAGTTATCCAATATGAGCCAGTATTAGTAGCGTATCTGCGATATATTTTACGTTTATATCCGCTAGTGATTACTGAAGATTCTTCTTGTTCTTTATCCAGTTCTTCTGGTTTTTTAGTATCAATAGATGTTGAACCAGAATCTTTAGGACCGAATGGGTCATAACCTTCTGCCCATTCTTTAATAAATACCCTTGTACCTACACCTAAAGCATAACCTTTAGGTATCTTGTCAAAAGTATATTCTTCTTTTGTAACTTTAGATGATAACAATACTGGTACAGAATAATCCCAATAAATGATTCCTACACTTGGTTCAGGAAAATCATCTAAATATAATAATGGAGGATCATTATCTGTAGTATTTTTAAGAACAGATACGCCTTTATCTGATTTACTTAAACTAGATGCTTCAAAGTTTTTATCATTATAAGTAGTATTAAACTCATCAATGCCATACTTAGTTTTTACAAGATGGTTCAAATAAGGACCTAGTTGATTAGGTGTAGTAGTTACTGAAGCTACATAGGTATATGGATTTAAATTAGTAATAAACAGTTTTGCTAATTGTTTTGATAAATTAGTTTTACCTGAATTACCTGAAGAAGTTTCTAGTTTCCAATTCCAAAATCTATTACCAAATCTTGCTCTAGCATATTGATAATATCTTTTAAGCTGAACACCTTTACCTCGTTGAAGTGATTCAATTATACCATTACCTATATCACCGCCTTGTGCCACAGTAACTGCTGCATAAGTAGAAATAGGGTCTTCGGTATGAGACCCATTAAGTTCTTCAGCATATTGCGTGAAATAATGACGATATCTTGTTGTACCGAGACCCATATATTACCCCTATGTTTTTGGTTTTTCTTTAAGTGGGTTGAAGTTATTTGCTGATGTTTTGGTAGCAATATCTGCATCCATTTCTGCATCAGTAACATAATCTTGGTAACCATCTGGCATTGCAAATGTATCAATAGGCATACTAAACATTTTATGTGCTGCCCATGTCATCATACGGTCAATACCAAGTGCAGAGTATGAAGATGGAGCCATAGTAGCAATATCTGCTGTTTTCTTAGCAGCCCAACCTGATTGTGCTTGGTTCATAAACTTAATGAAACCATCTCGTTCAAATCCTACAGCTTGCGCTTTATTTACAGCAATTTGAGCACCTAGTACACCACCAATAGGTTTACCATCAATACGGTCATTATATTGAGCTTTAGCTGCTTTCATTTGCTCTTTTAATGCAGCAATTTGACCATATGCTGCTGCAGTTTGTGCTTTAACCAATGCCAAACCTTCTTTCTCTTTTTCGAGTTGTTGTGCTTGGAGTTTAATAGCTGCTTTAGCTTGTACTTTTTGAACATCTGCTAACATTACCTGTTTAAGTTGTAATTGAGTTTGAGCGTCTGTAAGTTTGGTATCTTCAACCAATTTATTATTTGCAAGAGCTTGTTGGTCAAGCTGTAAAGTTTGTAACTGAGTAGCAATACCAGCTTGTTTAACTTGTTCTTGAAGGATATAAGCTTGCTCTTTAAGATGTTCATTCTGTAATCTTTGTGCATCAGTTTGAGCCAAGATTAAATCAGTTTGAGCCTGCATTTGAGGATATTTCTCTTTCTCTACCCATACCTGTACTTTAAGTAATTCTAACTGTTTAAGTTGTACTTCTAATTGAGCATACTGTAAACGAAGTTGTACCGGTAACATAAGCATTTGAGCTTTTGCTTGTAATACTGCAATAGCTGCTTGAACTGCTTGAACTCTTGTTAAATAAGACTGGTTCAAGATATTAGCTTTCTCTAATGCAAACTGAGAAGCTGTCTGTAAGCCTTGGACCAATAAAGTAGAATAAACACCTGCAACTTCAGATTTAGAAATAAGATTTCTATTAGTCATCATTTCTAACTGGTTCATAACACTTGAACCAATGAAATCAAATACGCCTGTACCATCTACTTCTCTTGTAGTAAGGTCAGTGTTTTCTACTTTAACCAAAGGAATATCAAGGTCTTCCAAGCTTAATTTATCTAAAGCTTCTAGAATCTTTTTAAGCTCTTCGTTCTCTTCTTCAGGAACGATATCAAGTTGCTTAAACGGTGCATTCAAGTATGCAGATAAATCAGCATAGTCTTCAATCGTTTTTAATGGATACTTCTCTCTATACTCTGTAATTGCTTTCTGTAGTTTAGGATGAAGTAACTCATAAATTTCTGCTTGCTTATATGCAGCAGATAAGAACTCTACTAACTGGTGAGCATCTGGAATCTTATCAATTTCATCAGCAATCTTGTTGATGTCTTCTACAGTTTTCCATCTATACTTTACATTACCGTTAGCGTCTAAATCATCTCCACCAATATTCTTAACAGAATCTGGAATATTAATATTTGGTACGCATAACCAGATGTTTTCACATGCTGCTGCACTATTAGCAAAACCACTATCACCATCAACTACTTTATCAAAGACATATCCTGCACTGATATGATTACCTTCGCTATCGAATGGTTTAATAGCTTTAGCACCAGCTATATCAATAAATCTTTGAACAACTGCATCACCAGTTAAAGAGTTATTTGAGAACTGAGATACATCATAAGTCTTACCTAAACCAGTAATAGGTGAGCCATAGAAGTTATTAAAATTGTATGCACCAGTACCAGTAGTTCCAGTATTTCTGTTACCGGTATTATTGGTTACAGGTGTTGGACCTTTAGGAATTTCTTCAATACCTACAGGTGAAATAATATCTGTCATAATTTTCTCCATTAAAAAAGCCTAGCTAATTTTAAACTAACTAGGCTATTGTCACTAATCGTTTTCAGATTGTCCAGTATTGTTTACCGCTTGTTGTTCAGCTAATGCTTTTAATTCATCTTCTGTAAGTGGAGGAAGTTCTACAATACTAAAGCACGGTAAGTATTTTGGTTTGGACATATTATCAATATGCTGACGTAAACGAGGATGTCTTTCAGATTTACGATGAGCATACTTCATAGTTTTCAATACTTCTACTAAGATACGTTCTGCATGCCATACAGGTGCATTTAAAGGAATTACACGTCTAATTGGTGAGAAGTTAGCGTTACCTGCAGTTACAGTAATAGCAGTCCAGTCTTGTTTACTTGGGTCTAATACATTAATTTGGAAACGTACTAAAGCAGTAGCTTTGTCGATATTAGCTAATACTTCTGGAGCTAATTTCTCTAAGCTTTGACGACCTCTAGTACCACCTGAATTAGCAGCTTCTTGCTCTGCAATACGAGCTTGCACTAATTCTTTTAATTTCGCTGTAGTGATATTGTTTGCATAAGATACACCACGAATATTCGCTTGTTCTTTCCAATAATCACGTTCGTTGATTTCCACTTCATCAGTAGATACGTTTACATTTGTTTGTTCAATAGACATATTGTCGTTCCTTCTATTCTGTTCTTCTAGGAAATAAGGGGTTCGAGTGAACCCCTATAAGTTAATCCAATATTACATTGGAGCTACAGTTTTGATAACACCGATACGTTCTGGACGTTTGAACATGATACCGTACCACCATTTGATAGATACGAAACCAATTTCACCGTATGGGTCTAACAAGCTGTAAGATTGATTTGGTTTTTGGTGATGAATTTGGAATTTGTTATTCACACCGTTTGAACCATCGAATGAAATACAAGTAAATGCATCAGTACCGATACATAATGCTGGGTAAATGTTGTATTTACCATTTTCTTGTGCAAGACCAAATTGTGGGTCTGCTGGAGCACCTGCACCCATCCAACCTAACATACCTTCTACATAAACTACACGGAATTTGTCGATGATACCAACTTCATCTTCCATAAGTTTAGAGATACCTGCACCATATTGGTGAGCGTGGATAAATGCTGGATTACCGAAGTGGTCTTTCATTTGTTCTAAGATATTAAGAACTTCTGGACCTACGAATAATGTACGGTAAGTAGTTGCAGTACGAGTATCTAAGTTAGTTGAACCAAAGATATATTTGGTTTCACGTGGAGTTTGGTTATCGTCTAATGCACGAGATAAACGGCGGATTGCTTGATAAGAAATCAATGAAGTTTGGTCCATAGTATCATCAGAGATAGCATTACCTGAATATACGATAGTACCTGCACCGTTTAATAAGTCAGCTTGTAAGCAGTCTTCAGTTAATTGTTCTGCTGCTTCCATAGCTTTTTGATACATACGAGAAACAATTTGTGGGTCTGAATCGAAGTTTTCTAAATCTTGAGAATATTCGTAGAAGAAACCAAATTTGTTAAATGTACCTTCAGTCCATGCACGTGAGAAACCAACACGGTTTACACGACCACCTTCTTCAGTTAATACCGGCATTGCACCTAAGATTTTACCGATATCTTTAGAAGAACCATAGAAGTTACCATTACGGATATGTACGCCACGAGCATCAATGCCTTGGTCGTTTAAGTTAGCATCATGAAGTAAAGGAATATCTACTTCAGCACGGATACGCTGACCCATATTTTTAGGCATAGCGATAGTATCCGCCATTTTAGAGAATTTACGTTTCTTTGCTAATGCTGGAATGATTTTCTTAGTATAGAAAATACGTTCATATTGTTGTGAACCAACAGAAGATTGTACTGGAGTACCACGTAGACCTTGTGGGTCATTATATAAGTTAGCACGTGGTGAACCAATACTTGGAGCATGGGCATTAGCCATAGTGTTTACATCTGCTTGTGTTGCAGTGTCGATTGGAGAATTAACTGCCATAATTTGTTACCTTAAAAATTAATATTGTTAGCTTGTAAGTATTCTTCCCAACTGTTGTATTTAGCTAATTCATTTTCATCAGCATTCAACAACGCATCAATACCACTATAAGATTGTTGTCTTTGTGGAGCTTGAGTATTGTTAGGAATACCAGCACTAGACGGAGCTTTTGGAGCTGTTTGTTTAGGTGCTTGGTTCTGAGCTAAGTTATTACCTACTACTTTTGGAGCACGATAATTAGGCTCATACTTACTTGGATTTTGCTTTTGAAGTTGTTCTGCTACAAAACCATAAGCATCAATAGGCTTAATGTTTGCAGGAACTTTACCTAGTGCATATTCTTTTTCAAGAACAGCGAGTGTATCGTTCATTAAACCATTCTCAGCATGACGTTGTAAGTTATCTAGAATAACTGGATTAGTATAGATTTCATAGAAACTATCTTGGTCCAAATTCTTAACATAACTTAATACACGCTGACCAGCTTCAGAACCTTGTAACTCTTGTGTCTTTTCATCAAAAGCTACACGTTCATCGGTAGGTAAATAGTCTTTTTGTTGATACGGGGTTTCTTCTAAGTCAGGCAATTCATAAGTGTCGATTGACTGGTCTTTAAGGAACTTAGCAACTGCTGCTTTATCGCCTTTAAGTAGGTCAATAGCGAAATTAATCTTGTCTGCTTCTAGTAAACCATTTTGTTCTAACGATTTTAAAATTTTTCGGTGTGGAGCTAGTTCACCCATCTTCTTGTGATAGTTCATACCGAATTGCATTAGTTTTCTAATGTCGTCAGGATTATCTACTTGTACATCCTGATGATTTGCTCTGAAACTTGCAGTAACAAGTTGTCTGAACTCTGCATCAGTAAGCTCAGTAGTTTCTTCAGTTTGTTCACCAGTTTGTTGTTCTGGTTCACCTTCTGAAGTTTTAGTAGTCTCTTCTGGAGCTTGGTTATCACTAGGTGTTTTTTCCTGTTCTTTAGGTTGTTCAGGTTGTACACCTTGTTGAGCCATAAACTCTTCAAAAGTATCTACTTGTTCTAATTGTTCATCGGTAGCACTTGCAAGTACTGAACCAATGTCTAAATTATCTTGTACTTGTACTTCTTGAGATTGAGGTTGAGTATTTTCAGTTGTCATTCTAGTAACTCTTCATATGGTTTTAATAAGTATCCGCTTTCAGTCCATGCATGTGGATTATGTAAAAGCTCTCTACATTGAGTAATATTTGGTTTAGATTTAGTATAAATTTCAAGAGTCTCTTTATACTCTCTATGGAATGTTAATGCCCATTCTAAACGTTTGATTTGCTCTTTAACTTCTCCACTTAAATATTGACGAAATGTATCTCTAACCGGTACATCATCATCAATAGTAGTATAGCTTCCAGCATCTCTTAAAATTTTACGAAGATGAAACATTTTATTAATTAAAAATGCTTCATATCCCTCAAAAGGATTATCTTTATATTCCTCAATAGAAACATATTTATCAATTCTATCCTTAAGATTATCTTTAGTAAGTAGGCTTATGCCAAATTTACCAGATGGATTAACTGTAATGTCTACCATATTAACCTCTAAGGTCAGGACGATTATAAGCTTCTACTAACTCTTCATCAGAAGCACTCATGAAGGATTTTGCATAAACACCTTCAGCATCTAATTGCTTAATGAACTGGTCAAATAAGCCAATGGATTTAATACGGTCTACTGCAGATTGTTTAGTAATCTCTGCTGTAGCAGTAGCTAAATCTTCTTTAACAATACGTTGCAGATATAACCCTTGATAGTAATCACGGAATACTAATTTAAAGTCATCATTCTGCATCAAACGCCATAGTGCTTCTGCACGAGCAAGAATAGCTTCTTGGTTCTTACGTTCACGTTCGATTTGTTCAATAAGGGTTGTATCAACCATTTTATAGTCCTCTTATGTTAGTCTATTAGATTTGGTTCTGAACAGTATTGCCATCACCACGAATATAGTTACCTAAACCGTCTGCTTTGAATAATCCATCTGGAACTGCACCTAGTTCAGGATTCGGCAATTTTCTTAAATTATTTTGAGCTTGTCTAGCATTTTCACGGTTTTGAGCTCTTTGTGATAGCTTTTTAGGTTTTTTACCATCTTTGCTTTCACCTTTAGCATCAGCTACTGCACGTTTAGTATCGTTGTCCATTTGTGCTTTTTGTAAAGCATTTTGTCCTTTAAGAAGTTCAGTAGCAATCTTACCTTTGTTTTGAGCTTCTGCTTGAGCTTGAACAATTTCTCTTTGACGAGCATGTTTAACACCTTCTTGTTGCTCCATAAAGTCAAGAGCTTTAAGGTCAGTGTCTGCTTGAGTATTACCGATTTGAGCATCAATAAACGCAGAACGAGCTTGATAATATTCTGCTTCCGCTTGTTCTTTAGCAAGTTTAGCTTTTTCAAGTTCAAGTTGTACTTGAGCCATCTCTTGTTGAATTGGGTCAGGCTGTGGTTCATAGTCTTTAATAGCAGATACAAATGTATCTAAGTTATATAATTGACCAATTTCCATTAACATGATTTTACGTAATCCCCAATCTGCAGCTTCGCCTAATGTTTGAGCCATGAAAGTAAGTTGTTGTGCTTTACCTTCAGATTCACTATTAGATTTAATTCTAACTGCTAAATGGAAATCACCTTTTAAATCTTCTCTACGAATAGTAACAAACTGGAACTGAGTAAGTGAGATAACTTCTTCTTCATCTAACCATTCCATATTCATAGCTAGAATTTTATTACCAACTTTCTCTAAACCTTTAGAGATACGGAACATGATATCACCTTCACGTTGGTTAATCGCTGTTACCGCTTGGCTCATACCGGCGGCTACTTGACCATATGCATTACCATCAATACCACCACTAAATGATTTAACACCTGTAATCGCTTCTGCTTCAGCATACTGCATTTGTTGGAAAGCCAACATAGATTGAGGTAATTCATTTGCAGTATGCATATAAATAGCTTCTGCAGGATGAGCTACTGGATTATATTCGTAGTCTTCACCACGATTGAATCTCTGTTTATTTACAATATCTAAGAAACCTTTAGGCATTGCTACTTGTCCATTAGCAGAACGAGCATTAATGTCTACCATAGCTCTTGTTAGAGCTTGAGAAATTTGTTGGTTATCTTGGATTAATTCACTATCTGGTTCACCATACACAGATTCTTTTACTGGTAAATATGGAATAACTACAAAAGGTAATTCGTTATCAGGGAATGGATTTCTTTCTAGTTTAATAAACTTACCATCAGCAATAGTCGCACAAATAGCTTGAGCAATACCTGTTCCATCAATGTCCCAGTATCCCCAATATTCATATACTGTAATCTGTTTACGTGCTTCATCTTTAAATTTAAAACTCTTTTCGATGTTATTATTGTTATCTAACATATCAGCAAATACTTCGTTAGGTAACGCTGCAAGAGTATTCATATCACCAATATCAATAGGTGAATCAGAATCTAAACTTTTAAGGTTATTATAAGTATTTGGTGATTTCTGGTTCATCATACGAAGAGTAGATAAATCAGTTTGATATTTATATACAACAAACTTAGCTTTAGAAAAATCACCTTCACATGTAGGGTCAATTACTAAATCAGCAGTATTAATAACTTTAACAGAAGGTCTGTTTTTAGTAGATACTACTTCAGATACAATTTGAGTTTGTCCTGTATCTTGTGCAATAACCGGCATACCATATTCATAAGTAGCTCTCAAACTTTCTTGTAAATCAGGCGGAGCATTCTTAAAGATTTCTGTTTCTGCACTATCAGTAATACCTGTTTGTTGTTGTTCTTGGTTAATCTGTTCTAGTGCTTGCATGATAAGCATAGTACCTTGCTCATCTGCTTCTACGTATTCGTATACAGGAATTTCTTTTTCTTTGGTTTGTTGTTCTACTTCCCAACCTACACGAACAATAGCAGTACCTTCATTTACCATTGTACGAACCAATGTATTAATGAAATGTACTTTATCAATAAGAGTATTAAATTGGTAATTTAGAACCAGAGTATTCTGAAAAGAAGCTTCAATAAATTTAGGGCTAGAAGCTGTAACTTGGAATAGGTTACGTTCATTTAAGATAGCACTTGCTAATGCACTATATCGCCACTCTGCAAGTTTACGAGCCATACGAGAAGTAACACCACTTCTACCGGATTTAATTTTAGATTTATCAGTAATTGGATTTAGCAGATTGAGCCAGTTCTGGATACGACTGATGTGATACTTATGTGAAGGGAGTGCTTGTTTATAGTCCCCCATAAGGTCTTCAACTTTAGGTTCTTTCTTCCAGTTAGTTAGTTTTTCTGCAGTTCTACCAGACAATACAGATATTAACTGTTGTACCTTGTCTGTAGTGCTACTTTCAACATTTGTATTATCTTGCATAACAATCCTTAGAGGAATAGCCCTATTGCTAGGGCTATATTAATATTAAAGATGGTCACCATCTCTTTGGTTATTAGTACCTGTAACATCTGTTGCAGGAGTACCTTCTGCAGGTGCTGGAGCTGCCGGAGTTTCTGCTACAGGTTTTTCAACAGGTTTTTCTGTTTTGTCTGCCTTGTCAGCTTTATCAGCTTTCTCAGCTTTTTTACCACGAGGTTTACGACCTGAATTTTCACCATCAGAAACTTCTGATAATGGAACTTCTTCCGCTTCAGTAGCATTTACTGCAACTGGTTGAGTTGCTTCAGCATCAGCTTTAATAGTAGAAGTTACTACTGGACGTTCGTTAGGTTCATCAAATGCAGTATCCTCAACTTTAACATCGTGAGTAACTACAGTATGAGCTTGTTTAACTGTTACAGTACTACGGTCAGAATCAGAGATAGTTTCTACTACACCGATTAAACGTCCATCACAAGGATTGCCATCTACTAATTGGTAAGCTGGGTCTTTGTATTCTGGTTTAAATACTTTAACAGGTTCTTCCACAACGAATGCACCAGTAACAGGTACAACCATTTTAGGATGAGGGCATACTGCATTTTGACGTAAAGGGGTAGCAGCGATATCAGAGAATGATTTGCCTTTATAAGCTTCATCACTACCGTAAACTGAACAACCACATCCACCTTCTACGCATTGGTCTGGTTTACGTAAACCATTTGCACGTTCGATACGTACACGTTCTTCATAGCGTAAAATTGCCATATTTGTTTTTCCTTCTGTTTATTGGCTCTTTTGAACCAATGTAGATGATATAATATTATTCAACGATTTCAAAGTGTGGGGCATCAATAAATACTTTATTGCCTACTTGTCTTCTAGTATCGCTATATTCCTTCACCATTCGCATTGGAGAGCGTTTATCTCCATTAAGTAATGCCCAACATCCACCCCAACGGATTTTAACGTTTAGAGCTTCTGCTGCTTGTTGCATTGCATTTGCAATAGGATAGAAGGCGTTCAAGTCCCAGTTTACAGGGTAAGGTACTAAGTCTACTGCATGAACAAATCCATCTTCTTGAACCAGATGTTTAGATTTCATTGTCTGACTTACGCCTTTTTTCACATTAGCTTGTTGTTGAGCTACTGTGCGTTCACCCTCTGTAACTGAGAAGTCTGTAGTAGAAAGTTCAATAGCTTTCTTTACTACCCTGACCAAATCAGGATGAACATTGGTTAATTTATTTAGAGATTTATTACTTAATTTAAAACTCATTTAAATTTGTCCCTTAAGAATTTCTTGGCTAATTCTGGAGCTAAGTCGGAAATCACCTCAAGAATGTTTGTTCCAATCATTGCACCAGTAAGAGCTATCAAACCAAGATAACCAGTTTCGATTGTCGTCATATAGGTTAATCCTAAAGAGATGCCACAATATACACCAATCAAAAAATTTACTAATCTTTGTTTAAAAGTATACTTATTTTCGTCCATTGAGGATTTAATAGAGCCAAGGAAACTACCGCTTATAACCATAACAAGCGGAAAGTGTTCAGTTAGTAGCTCCATAATTTACCTTCTTATCTTGTTTGACGAATAAAGCTCCACCTAAGAACCAGAAACCTAAATAAGTAGATACAATTACCATAGGGTTCAATGGTGGATAAATAGTTACATATTTGTAAGCTATAATAAATTCGATTAACGCACCAAGTAAAAGAGAAATATATTTATATAAATCTCGATTCTTACAGTAAGAAACTGGAGCAATACTTACAACACTGGTAAGTAGACAAGCTAATAACAACCAAACCACCGTAGTAAATTTTGGTTCAAATGTATTAGGTAAATCTACCTCAATGATTCCAAAGATATGGCTCACACAAAGCATGAACCATATAGCATGGAATCCTAAGTTATAGATACGTACATTGCGTGTATCAACTCCGTATAGCCATTTTAGGATTCTCATAAGTTACTCCTTACAAAGTACCTTCTGTATATGTTTGCGGTGAAACAGTCAATTTACCATTGAAATCTTCAACTACGTATGGTTTGAATTCCCATCTTTCATAAGAAGCCTGTTCATTTTTATACCCAGAAACTTCAAATCGGTTTAGGTAATTTCCAGTGTAAGTATGAGTACCTGAGATTTTTGTACCATCTGGGTAACGTACATCATAAGACACTTCATGTTCTGTAGAGTCAATTAGTGCTAATAAGGTATTTAGTTCTGCAGTTTCAGTACCATCATAAGAACGAGATACGTATTCAAGATTATAACTAGATGTACCAGTTTCAGGTGCATAAGTATGCTCTTCATAAGGAAGTGTAGGATAAGCTACTTGAATTTCAGTAGGTTTAACTAATGGATGACCGTTAGCTTTAGCAAAACGTTTATTAGTAGTCACTGTAAACGTTTTACCTGCATTAGCAGCATTGAAAGCTTTAGCATTTGGGTAATCTGATTTACTAAACTCTACTCGGTCGAATCCATCCAATGTACCCAAAAATACATCATAACCATCAATAGTAGACTTATTATAGATGTTGTGGGGAACCACTTTAATAGTAGTACCTTCTACAGTAACATCTGTAGTGATAGGGTCAACAAAACTCTCATTTACAGGTGCTGAACGAGGTTTACGTTCTATTTTCTTAGCTTCCCACATCATTTGTGTAGGTTTATGGCGTAACCATTGACGTGTAGTTTCTACATAGTGTTCATCATCTTCTACTGGAGATGTGTAAGCAGAAAGAGTTTCTACTTCATCTTCAGCAGCTTCTGAGCCACCTACAGCTACTAAAACACCATTAACATTTTTAATGGTTACGTTATCAATATCAGCACCAAATACAATTTTTTCTGCCATATATTAATCTCCGAAAAATCCTACTAAATCTATAGCATAAGAACGTCCAGCTTTAAGACCTTTACCATAGATGTTTCGGTTATTACTGTTATACCAAATTAATCCACCATCCCAAGTTTGAGCACTTGCTTTGTCTAGATTATTTGGTGCGTCTTCAGGTAGTTTAAAGATTACTGAACCATCAGGAATATCTTTAAGTACCTTAAATTCTAAATGTGTTTTACCTGTACCATCTAATACAGATAACATTCTATACTGAGGGTCTAGGTAAGCCCTTGGATTTTCAGTAGTCATAAATTCTTTGTCTAAAACAAATTCTGCCATATACCAGTTATAAGCTTTAAGTACACGAACCTTACCATCTTCTACTGTAAAATCTGAAGGGTGAAGTTCTGAGATTTCTGCTACTTTCATTATCCGAAGAATCCTATTAAATCAAAAATATATCTTTGACCTGCTTTTAGACCATTACCCATAACCCATGGACTTCCTTTATCCAACCACACTGAAGTACCATCCCATAATTGAGTTTCAATCAACTCTAAGTTCTTAGGTGCATCAGGTGGCAATTTAAGCAACATTTGACGAGGACCAATAGTCTTAACCATTTTAATGTCTATGTGGATTTTACCCATACCATCCATAACAGTAAGCTGTCTGCGTTCCTGCTTGTCGTAGTCCACAGGATTATTTGTTGTAACGATATCTTTACCTACTGCAAAGTCTAATTTATAACTTTTAACTACTTTACGAGTACGTACTTTATTGTTTTCAACAATAAAATCTTCATCATGTAAGTCTAGGTCTTGTACTACTTTCATTTATACTCCAAAGGGGGATTGCTCCCCCAAATTAGATTATTTAGCAAGTAAGTAACCTTTAGTATCACCCGCCAAGTTTTGTACTTCTTCACCTTTAAGAACTTCAAGCAATGCTGCTTTAGCTTCTGGTGATTTAAATAAGTCAATTACTGTAGTTTTGAAATCCGGTAATGCTTTGATTTCAGTCCAGTATTCAGTAGCTGATTTAGGTGCATCCACAAATTTAGCTAAATCTGCTTCAAGAATATCACCATTAGATAATGTTAATTTTAACTTGTTATCTTCAGTGAGTTCTGCACTTTGTAGTTTCACATCAACCGCTTGAGCTGGAAGTTGTAATTCTTCAGTAGTTTCATCTGACTTAGTAACTTTAACTTTATTATCAACGATTTCTACTTTAGTAATTACAACTTTTTCAGCAGGTAAAGTAACTTCACCTTTTAAACCATTTTCAGTACGGGTAAATTGTACGTTACCTGAGTTATCTGGTTTAACTTCAAGACGGTCGTCTACTACCTCAGTTGTTTTACCTACTTCTGGTTTTTCCATAAATTGAATAACAGCCATTTTAATTTTCCTCTATTTTAGGGTTAAGTTTATGTAGCCCTAATGGGCTACGGGTTATTTAAATTTTGTCCTCTGGGTTGACAGTTTTTGGTTCTACATCAGCAGGGTACGCTTTAAAGCGTGTAGTACCTGCCCAGTTTTGAACCTCTACTAATTCATTTTTACGAACGAATTTAGTAGTATCTACTTTTTCACCTGCAGGTGCATCTTCAAGTGCTTTAACACGTGCAGCTAACGCAGAATCATCGTACACAGTATCTTTATCTACTTTGCCCTCTAAAGCGATAATACGCTCTTCTAAGGTAGCAGGGTTAAATACAGTATCCTTGTCCTCTTTACTTTCTAAAGCAGCAATACGAGCTTCTAAAGCAGATGGGTCAAAAATAGTGTCCTTATCTTCTTTATTTTGTAGAGCTTCAATCAGATTACGAATAGCAGTATCGTCATATACTGTATCTTTATCTTCTTTATTCTCAAGTGCTGTGATACGTCCAATTAAAGAACTTGGGTCAAAGATTGTATCTTTATCTTCCTTACCTTCTAGTGCAGTAACTCTAGCTTCTAAAGCACTTAAGTCTGTAGAACTGGTGTCTTTAGCTTCAAGAGCTGCTATTCTAGTTTCTAGTGCAGAAGGGTCGAATACAGTATCTTTGTCTTCTTTTGCTGCAACTTCATCTACTTTAGTTTTTAATGCTTCTAAAGCTTTAGTAAGTTCTTCTACTTTTGCAGAATCTGCATCAGTTTTAGCTTTACTTAAAGATTCATCTACAACATCCATAGGTGCTTTAATATAAGTACAGTTATCAAATGTAACTAATACTTCTTTACCTACACCAGTAATAGATTCAATTTTAAATAATGGACAGCATGGATTTTTATGAGCTTCAGCAATTTGTGCTTCTAACTCAGCTACTTTTTTAAGAGCAGCTTCTAATTGCTTTTGACAATCAGATTCTCTTTGTGCAGCAGCTTTACGATTTTCGTAAACAGTTTCAGTTCTGCAAGGAACACAACAAGACATAAGTTCTCCTTACTTTTGTTTAATCACACGTACAACTAAACCAACAACACCAAGAGCTGTAACAAAATATGGTTTCCAGTTCTCAGGTAGCAAGTCAGCTACCGCTTGTACATTTGCATCAAGTACAGGGGTAACAGCAACACCTGCTAATACCCAAGTACTCCATGAACGTACATAATCTTTAAATTTAAAAAATTGCATAATTATCCCCAATTATTCCATTCTTCTGATTTACGAACTTCAAATAAGTCATGGTTAAATGAAGTACCAAAAGTAATTTTAAGAGCTTTATCCACATTAATATGTGCACTAGCTTTTAAGTTTTCTACTGCTTTTTCTAACCAATTTTCACGACCGTTTAACGGTTCGAAATCGTAATGACCAGTACCATTATCACCAGCAGGATAATTAATGAGTTTAACGGAAGAAGTATAAGTTGCACTAAATACTGGAGATACGTTTGCAATACGAGAACTATTAAAAATAATTTCATTTGCTCGTACTAAAACATCTCTACGGTACACACCTGTACCAGCAGAAGACGCAGGAACACCTTTAGTAGCTTCACGTAAAATCACACCATTTAAGTTTAATAACTGAGTATTAAACACACCAGCAATATAACCTGAATATGTTGGGTCATCGTTTTCTACTTTATTGTAAGCATCTACTTTAATACCATATACAACGATTTCCTTATTAGCTGTAATATATCCACGTTTAACAAGTTTTTCTTCTGGGACTTTTGTCATCACAAAATTAATTGTTGGGCGAGGATAGTTTGCAGCAGAGTAACCACGATAATATGCGGATTCTAGTTTAGTAAAAGGAAATTGATTATCTGAAATATTACCATAAACACGTAACTCTAAAGTACCTTCCATGTAATGATAACCACGTACTTCAAATACTTCATTTTCTTTTAAATGAACTCGAATACGTCCAGTAAATAAGTTACTAATACGACTTAATGCTGCATCAAGAGTACGCATGGGTTTTTCACGAGTACCAATATTAGCATCATTACCTTCGCTAGTAGATACATAATAATCTTGTTGTTCAGTTAAATCACCAAGATATAAACCATCTTCTACAACTTGAATTTTATTATCAGAACGCTTAGATAAACCTACAGAAAGTACTTTATCTTTACCGTTACCAACAATAGATTTACCATCTACAGCTACAGAGTTATCGCCTAAAAATGCAGTAGTACCGTTAGCATAAGTAACTTTTACACCACCTTCTACTGGGTCAATACGAGTAATGTAATTAGGGTTAGTTTTATTCATGCCAGCTTGGATTAACGCAAGAATTTCTTCATCAGTTAAACCTAAAGCTTTAAGTTGGTTAGCTTGGTTACCTAAATCATTTTCATGTTTACCTACTTGCTGTTTTAACTTATCAAGATTTTCTTTATAAGCTTTAATTTCAGCGTAGTTACCACGAGCCATGACTTCAGCTTCATGAGCTTTTTCGTCAGCATAAGCTTTTTGAGCTGCTTCTAAGTCACGAATAATTTTAGTCAAAGCTTCTGCATTAGCATCTTTCTGGTTACGAAGATAATCTTTAATTGGTTTAAGAATTTTCTCTAACCAAGATTCAGATACACCAGTTTTACCGGTAGGTAAAATTTCCAAAGAGTTATTATCAATAAAGTCAGCAGGCTTAACTGAAACATAACCTTCACGGTCAACTTCTAAACCAGAACCATCTTTCACTAAATCACGTAAATCTACTTCCCATTTACCAGATTGTGCATTGAAATAGAAACCTTTTTGTTGGTCTAAATCTTTTTCTGCTACAAATTTAGGTAGTACGATTTTAGAAGTATCAGCATTAACAATAGTTAAAGAACCATCAGCTTCTTGAGTAATATGACCAAACTTAGTCATAGGAATAGCAATAGTAGAACCATCAGATAAGTTTAGCTGTAATTCAAATGCACCTGTTTTTGAGTTAGGTACTACAGAGAAACCTTCTACACCTTTAAGGTCATTGATAGCTTTTTCTAATGCTTTATCTTTTGCTTCTAATTCAGTAATCTTAGCATCATATTCACATGAAGTAATAAACTTACACCAGCCAGCTTCTTTTGAAGGATATACCGGATTTTCACATTCTACTTTACAACCACATGGGTCACATGGATTAGCTTCTTTTTTATGGAGAAATGCTTCGATAGCTTTTGTTGCTACCCATACTACACCATCTTTTTGAACTACTGCACCAGCTTCATAATTTTCATAAGCACTAAATTCTGGAATACCTTTTTGGAAAAGGTATTTTAGTAAAGCACCTTGATAGAAGAATACAGTATTCAAGTCTTTAAGTTGTAAATCACCTTCAAGTGATTCCAAACCATATTCAAAGTTTTTGTTTGCAATATCTTCGAAAGATTCTTTAGGAACTACTACATTAGTACCAAATTTAACTGGTAAGTAATCACCTTGCATTGCATTTTTACCAAATACTTTGATGACATCAGGACGTTTAATTTGCATATTTAATTACCTGTTTATGAGTACTTGAAATATTTGATGGACGTTGGTTTGTAGCTTTTACGATTAAACGAGTAGAAAGCGTTCTCGGAACAGTCTCTGCTACAGGTTCTGATACTACAACCATCTTCGCATCCACATCTTTGTGTTGTTCTGCACGGTGTGCAACAACTACGAGTGGGCTGGCAACTGAGGACGTATACGACTTTTCTGATACGGTTGCACCCACAACTTCTTTGTGTTGGTCTACAGCACATCTTGAAACTCCAAGAGGATTTAGTGTGTTGCTATTATCTACAACTACTGGATAACTTAATAAGTTACCTGCAGAAGCTGCATCATGAATAAAATCACCTACAGTTCCTTTCATACCTAAATGGAAACCACTTACACTAAACTCAGGGAAACGGTTTTGTTTTAACGCTTCTACCCATGCCTGTTTAACAGGACCAATCGGTAAACGTTCTACCATTCTTGATAGAGCTTGATGTAATTCTGGATAACCGGCTAAAGAACTATACATGCTCCATTCTACCCACCCATCTGGAATAGATTCGGTTGAAAGAATATGAATCAATGAACCAATAGGTAATTCTTTGTTAGTGTTTGAACCAGTACCAAATCTATTTGAACCTAAAACTTTATATAGCTCTGGATAAATAACAGGGCTGAATTCAGCACCTTCTACAAAGTCCATATAACCCTCTAGTTTAGTAGTTACAGGAACAGTAAGAATTGTACCTACAGGATTAGTATCTTTAGGTTTACCATTAGGATAATCATTGTGGTGTGATGCATTTGGTTCAATTACAAATCTTCCCCAATGAGAAGTTTGTGAAATGTGTTTTACATTATTGTCAGTAAGAGATACATACAATGCACCTTCATACGTCACAATAGAACCTTTTGAATAAGCAACATTCAATGAAAATTCTGGTACACCTCTGTGGAACAAATAACTCATGTTACTTGTTACAAAATTTAATGCACCATTAAATAATTCAGGGGTAACTTTTTCTGCACCTGTTTCATACGCAACTTTGTCTGACAAAGCAAATGCTTGCTGAGATTCAGAAGGAAGATACTCACCTTTTACGTTGGTTCTTTTACCTAATTTTGCTAATTTAGCAAAGATAGGGAATTCACCTAAAATACGATTTAACATTAGGCAGCTCCTTCTTTAAGCAAACGTTCTTGATTAGACTTCATCACGTTAAGAACATTATTTGCAGGAAGTTTATAATTCAAACGTTGTCTATTAACGTCTTCGTTATTACCCCATTTTTCAGATTCTTTAATCTGTTTTAGTGCCTTAGCACTGGCTTCTTCTGAACCAAGGAATAAAGCATTAGTCACTGCATCACTTGCTTTAAGATGTTCTAACAAGAGTTTATTTTCATCTTGTACTTTGACAGCATCTCTTAACACACGCATACCATGTTCAAATTCTGCATGTTGTTTTTGCATTGACTCACTATATTCAACAATATCATTTTTGTATCTTGTGTAGTCTTCACACAAACTAGCTTTGTATTCTTCAATCAAACGGGTTAAACCACATTCATATTGAATATACATATCTTCTAGTTGTTTAACATTGCAGTTAATCATCGCCATTGCATCTTTGAAAGATACTTCATGATGACGAATCTTTTCTTCAATGTCGTCTAATTGACACACAAAATCTTCAATACGTGGGGCTAATTCAGAGATTACCGGCAAGTTACTTTGAATAGAAACAATAGAGTTCAACGCTTCAGATACTCTCACAATATCACCAAGATATTTGCTGAGACCTTCTAACTTGTACATCTCTCTGCCCACTGTATCAACAGTACGGAGATTCTCTGCGATAAACTTTAAAGTTCCTAAATGGAAATACACTTGCTGAACCGTAGAAAAAGCATCAGGCGTAAATTGATGTGATACTAATTGATTTGGTTCGTTAAGATTGTGCATAGGCGGATGTCTATGAAACATTATAACCACCCTCTTAACTTTGGTCTGATATTAGTACCTACTGTTGTTACTGTACCAATACCTTGTAATTTAAGCTCTTCTGTAAGTGTTTTAAACTTAGCAAATAGAGCATTGCTTTCCTGTAAATGCTCACCACCCATATTCTGCAACACCAAGCAAGCAACATAAGTTTGTAGAGCAGTCCTGTATGAAGATGGAATGGATATAGGATACTCACTACTCATTGGTTCTGTTAGTGGAATTTCTGGATGTTTTGCCTGATACTTAATCACTAAGTAATTTTCTGGAGTTCTGCCATTGACTTGAACACAGTTGTATTCTGGAGTGTGGATACTGAACGAACCATAATCATCATTGATAGCGTATTCTCTACCTTGTGTAGAGTGTACCGACAAAATATGAAGGACATCATTCTGGAAAGGTTTCTCTATAGTATCCATAATGTAACCACCATTTCTAATTGAATAGTAGTCATCAAGGTAATACCGAGTAGTTCCATCCCTTAACTGAATTATCACTTCATTTTGCTTTAGAGGAAAATTTGAATAGAAGTATTCAAGCCCTTGATTTAAAGCTTGAATAACTTGCGGCACTCTATCAGGATTTAATTCCCAAGCACCGATTGGAACAAGAGGTGAACTTTGTAATTCACCTAATGCAATAGATTGTAAGAAATCTTTTAACTTCACCATAAAACTTATACCAAATAATCATTTATTCTTAAATCACTACCTGTATTGGTTTCATTGAAGAATGGGTCGATATCGTCCATTTCTTGTGAAGTTCCTTTACCAAGATTAGCTTGTTGCTCTGATGGATATACAATAACCATCTGGTCTAACTGTGATACCATATCAATAGCATCATCATGTACAGATTTAATACCATCAATAGTTACAGTAGACAATTCTTCGAGCAGTTCTTGTATTAAGATACTATCTTTCATTTCTTCTGGCAAGAAAAATTTACCTTGTTTAAATACAGGTTCAGTTAGTCTAAATCTATCCATCTTATTGGTTCTAACTGCAATACCTTCTTTCGTACTTTCTCTTCCTTTAGCGATTGTAAACCAAACGTTACGTCTCAACATCTCATCTTTAATCAAAGGAACAAAACCACCTTGCTGACCAGTAACCTCAATACCAACTGACATTGGATTATACTTTGTTACAAACTCAAATATCTTATTGAACGTATCATTCATTAAGAATCTTCCTAATGCACCATCTACCAAATATCTATTTTGTTTGTGGTCTACTGCCCATACACCAATTACAGTATAGTCTGCTTTTCTGTGAGTACTTGTTGCGAAGTCAGTAGTAATATACCAGTTGTATCTTCGTTTATTTTCAAGTATCTCTTTTCTTTTGAACCAAGAAATATCACTATCTAAAATTACACGGTCTTCATCACTTGCAATACGCAGCATTAACTCTTGGTTAAAAGCTTTTACCCTTCCTAGTTTCACTGCCTTTTCATATTTATCCATCATCTCATCATAAGAGAAACGTTCTTTCCAAGCACCATTAAACTCATTTCTAGCACAAGGAAAGTGAGTACACATTGGATAAACATTTGCTTCCCATGCACCTGACTCAATCGCTTGGTACAATGGGTCAGCTTTGTTAAACGGAGTACCAGAGAAAATAATCTTATTTCTTTTCGGGTTCATCGCATTATCGACAGCTTTGTATATCAAGTCATATACTTTCTCTAACTGTATCTTAGAGTTAGCCATCTCATCCGAAATCAAGTCATCAAGTATTGCTAATACAGGACGGTCACCATTACGTTTAAAACCACGCACACCAGAGCTTGCACCAAACAGCTTCACATACGTCTCTTTACCTTCAATGTTTTTAAACACCAATTCGCTATCCGTAAACTTAGCTTCAGGAATGTATTGTTGTAAAAATTCTGAGTGGTTATAACGTGCTTCTACGTTAGTACGAAGAGATTTAGCACCATTCTCCATACTATCAGCTACATAAATAATTACATTACACTTACCAAGATAAGGTAATTCATTAAACAGAGCCAAGTATAAAACTAACATCTCTCCCATCACTACTGTCTTACCAGCACCACGTAAACAGAGATTAGCAATTCTCATATTACTTGAACCAAGAGATTCAACCATACGATAATGAAACAATGGTGAAGTCTGAATATCTTCTTTACCGGCATTCACCATTTTTACAAAGTTCATATACTTTAAAGCAAACTCAGAAGGGACATAACTCTTTTCCCATTCTTCATAGTCTACTTCTCGTAGGTATTCTTCTACTGTCTTTGCTGCAACAGTCTTATCCATTGTTATCCGCCTCAATAATCACAGCTTCACTCACATCTTTTAAACGCATCGCCCCACTGCTCAGCAGCTCACGCTGCTTCCCAGATAGGCTCGCTAATGCATCAGCAAGATGACCAATAGCACCATTATCTTCTGTAGAAATCTTCAATTCTGATTGTTTAATCTCAGGTTGTTTCAAATGTGTCATCAAACTATTTGCTGCATCACTTCTTACTTTAGGACTTACTTTATCATCAGTCATAATCTCTACTTGAGTCTTTACAGCCATATGAAAATAGTCTTGATACATAATATGTGTAGGGACCATGAGCTTAGCCATAATCTCTACTACTACTTTATTCTTCGCATAACTATTCGCATATACATACAAGTTAGCATTAGAAATCCCTTCTCTAGCCATTCTTTCTATACGCTCAGGAAAGGTCAAGCTATACGCCCTAGTATCAGTATACCCAGCCATCTTATAAGAACAGAACTTCACAGCTTTCACATAATCAGCAAACTTAATCCGTTCCCCTTCCTTAATAACATCAATAACCCCTACTAGATTATCCCTATAATGCTCCCTCATAACAGAGTCCATTCCTACAATAGACTCATTCATCATTTTCACACATTCTTCCAGAGTCTCTCTATTCACCTTTCTAGGGTAAATCTTCTGTAACCCTTCTACAGATAATAACTCTGGTTCTGGTTCATTCAATATATCTAGGCTTACTTTCTTATCAAAGTCTACATCTACTTCTTTAGGAAAGTCCCCCCTAGCTAACGCTCTATCAGCCTTTTGTTGCTCTTTATCTACAAGAGCTACATCTTGTTTCTTAAAATTAAACTTAGCCATATTAACCCCTTATACCAATATTATGAAACCAGAGCATAATACATGAACCAGATAAATTCAACAATATAAACTCCACTAGACTCTTATCCCCCTAACGAGGGATAAAAAAAAGCCCCTCATCCAAAACGGAGAGGGGTTATATATAAGGAAATTTATTCATGAAAATCAACTGCCATCAGAGGCATATACAATATACTAAATTGAACCAAAGAAAACAATAAAAACATAAAGGGATTTTTTTTTTTTATTTT
>ENA-OWND01000036-OWND01000036.1-metagenome-genome-assembly--contig:-NODE-36-length-83135-cov-8.143308_pt1 | contig 83135 bp, 82 predicted proteins | sample MGYA00245342_ERZ651119 | MGnify/ENA primary metagenome ERZ651119 (study PRJEB26857, sample SAMEA4031756) | metagenome | biome: human; feature: oral; material: saliva | place: Philippines | collected 2014 | study... | reverse complement strand
TAAGATGCCACACAAGCGGGCGAAAGCAGTAGGAAAGCTCTTGTTCTTTGATAATGAAACGACACCGCGGTCTATTGACCGTTTTGGGTTTAATGCTTGATTGCCAAGACAAAACGTGATCAATCACGCCCCTTCATCAATGCGTAATGTTCGGTCCATTGTTGTGGTGTAAGATTTCTCCGCCTGTCGGCATTTGTCGGGACAGCGAAAGGGCGTGATTTATCACGTTCCGCCTCATCGCATGGGGCATTATGCGAGCATTGGTCTGATTATTTGTTTTCCGTAATAAGGTGGAACGTGATCAATCACACCACATCATGTGGCGGCTTATTTGATTTCTATGTGGCGGCTTAGTTATGTACTAATGTACCAATATCTTCTCCGTCAATTACTTTCTTTAGGTTTCCTACGGTGTCCATGTCGAAGACATATATAGGAAGATTGTTGTCCATACACATTGCAATGGCAGAAATGTCCATTACCTTAAGTCCCTGGGCAATTACATCCTTGTAGCTTATCTCGCTGTATTTCCTTGCTGCAGGGTCCTTCTCCGGGTCAGCCGTATATACACCGTCAACTCTTGTTCCCTTGAGCATCACGTCTGCCCCTATCTCAAGAGCGCGAAGGCTCGAACCTGTATCAGTGGTGAAATAAGGCGATCCTGTTCCCGCTCCCATTATAACAACCTCGCCGGACCGCATAGCGTCAATAGCCTTCCACTTGGAATAGAACTCGCCTATAGGCTCCATGCGTATGGCTGTGAGCACACGATTTCTCTGACCTACAGCATCGAGCGCAGAAGATAATGCCAGAGAGTTGATGACTGTTGCGCACATTCCCATTTGGTCGCCTTTTACACGGTCAAAACCTTTGCCGGCACCTGACAGTCCACGGAAGATGTTGCCACCGCCAATAACGATACCTACTTGAACACCCATGTCGGCAATCTCTTTGATTTGAAGAGCGTACTGCTTGAGTCGCTCCACATTGATGCCTTGTTTTTGTTCGCCTGCAAGACTCTCTCCTGAGAGTTTAAGCAGTATTCTATTGAATTTTGCCATATTTAGTTATATAATAAATTTCACTTCTTTGAATTCATATTCGTGTATATTGCCGTCCCTATCGCGCAGAATGATATGTCCGGAGTGGTTTATTCCGACAATCTCCGCTTCGAAAATTCCTTCCTTATCTTCATAATAGTAAAAGCCATCTTTTCTGTATAAGTTCTTAAGATAGATTTGTTGAAGGCTATCTTCATTGCCCTCGCTAAGCATTGTGTAGTAGTATTCAAAGTATATGAGCACTTTGTTCAGCACCTCTTCGCGGTCAGTATCTATGCCTGTTATCTGCCAAAGTGATACAGGATTGGGCGCATCGCTTCTGAACGAACGTTGGTTGATGTTTATGCCCACACCGAAGATGAAATCTTGTATTTTACTTCCAGATAGTGTGGTTTGTATCAATGTTCCACTGATTTTCTTGTCATGCCAGTAAATATCGTTTGGCCATTTAGCAGTTATTCCGTCAGTATATTCGGAGAGAGCATCTATCACTGCGAGTGCACCGATCATTGATAACAGAAATTGTCGGCGTGGCAACAGCCAAGTGGGGCTGACCTTAAGTGAGAACAGCAGGTTCTTTCCGTATTCGCTTTCCCATTTGTTTGTGCCTTGTCCACGACCTGCTGTCTGAAATTCAGCGCTGACTATGATATTTGTTTGCTCCACCTTATTTATATATATATTGGTGGAGTCAGTCTCTTCAAGTCTTATTCGTTTCCATTTCATGCCAGACACGGGTTGAAAGCATCCTCGATATGTGTTATTTTGGGTGCATCGCTTCTTTCATTGCCTACAATGGTAATGATGTCGAAACGAATGTCCATATCAAGGTTGAAGTCTTTTATATACATATTTGCACAATACCCAATGCTCTTGACCTTTTTTCTGTCTACAGCATCTGCCGGGTCCATAATTTCATCCTGCTCGCGTGTCTTCACTTCTATGAAGACAATTGTCTTACTGTCTTCAGTAATGGCAATGATGTCTACATCGCGTGTCCCAAGATGCCAGTTGCGTTCTTTTATGGAGTAACCATGTTTTATGAGATACTTTGCAGCTATTTCCTCGCCCCATTTCCCGAGTTCATTGTGACGTGCCATGTGAAATTATAAGTTGAAGGTGGAGTGCTGTTTTTAAAATATATCTGTTTACGATTGAGATGCCCTGCCGTTTTATGCCATACTTTCTTTGATGATTATGGATATGGGTATCACTGTTTAACCTAAATCGGTCAGTAGATTCCTTGCCTGATTTTGTCTGATTGTGGAGCAGATTGCCGGTCTTGTTGCCGTGGGCGTAGCGTGCTACGGCAAGGTAACAAGGCTGGTAAGATGTCGCACAAGCTGGCTAAAGCAGTAGGAAAGCTCATTTTCTTTGATAATAAAGCAGCACCACGGTCTATTGACCGATTTGGGTTTAATTTCTTTTACTTAGGAAAAACTCTTGCATTAGTGCTTTGCATTGTTCTTCGAGCACACCTCCTATTGCCTCTGCCTTTGGGTGTAGAGCCTGGGGCGCATATTCTCTGTAGCCGCGTTTTATGTCTGCGGCACCATAAACGATACGTTTTATCTGTGCCCAGCCTATGGCACCGGCACACATGATACATGGCTCAACGGTGACGTAGAGAGTGCAGTCCTGCAAATATTTGCCTCCAAGCATATCGGCTGCAGATGTTATGGCTTGCATCTCGGCGTGTGCTGTGACATCATGGAGTGTCTCTGTGAGGTTATGTGCTCTGGCAATTACGCGTCCTTTGCAGACAATGACAGAGCCGATGGGTATCTCTCCCTCGGCTCTTGCCATGTTTGCTTCTTGCAAAGCCATTTGCATAAAGCGTTCGTCAAGTTTCTCTCCATGTTCTTCCGCAGAAGGTGATGAATGAGATTCTCTTTCTATCATTCGTTTCTTTTAAAAGGAATTCTCTACGCTATAAATTATCCTCATCAACCATAGTAAACTACAATTGAGAATAAGACTTAAGGATTGATATGCCTTGCTTGTGTAATTGTATCTTACAGAGACTTGTATCGTAGTGTACTTGGCATTGTATTCCTCAAGGCTAAATGAAGAACAGTGCTGAACTTACTTCACCAGCACAACCAAGTATTTACTTGTGCTCCAGAAAGAATCTGGATTTGTTATGCGTAGCACATACTGTTTGTTGGCATCCTTATCAAGCGTATAACTGCTTGCGGGATGAGCTGTCAGCAACTTTGCAGACTTTGAGTAGAGCTTAATCTCTTTGTCTACGCGGATGTCTACTTTAGTGAAGTAGTTCTTGTTGAAGTTTGCCTGCAGCACGCGGTCGCCGGCGAGAATGTTCTGTGCCTTCAGTTCTGACTTTGTACCAAACACGTAGAATGCAGTGTGGAGCTGCTTGTCCTGTGTTGATATTGTCTGCGTCTGCTTCTGACTCTCCTCTGTCAGTGTGCTGACATTAGTGTTCAGTGTGCTCACCTGAGTGTTCAGCTCCTGAATATGTATGTCTTTCTGTGCCAGTTCTTCACGTAACTGCTGTAGTTCGCGGTCCTTGGCATCGAGCTGTTGTACTAATCCGTCGAGTGTCTCTTTCAGCTTGTCGCCCTTGATACTGCTCTCGCGAAGCTGTTGGCGTAGTTTGCTGACCAGTTCACGATTACGCTTCATTTGATTCGAAATGAACTGAATATTCTCACGAATCTGTGATGCCTTGTTAGTTGACTCACCGTCTTTCACTATTGTCACACGGTTTTCTGCCTCGCTGACCTGACGTATACCTTCCTGAATCTCGTTCAGTGTAGACATCATGTCGTTTATCTCATTGTCTTTCTGAGTAATTATACGATGTAAAGAATCTACACGCTCATTGTTGACATTTGCATTTTCTGCATTCTTGTTCTGACAAGCTATAAACCCAATTGCGCTTACACAAAGCGCGATGAATACAATTTTTTTCATATTCAAGTCAATTAATTATTATATTTATTCTTCTTTTCGTTCTGAGGCTTTGAGTCGTTACCTGCAAGCACTATTACTATTTCGCCCTTTGGTTCCTTCTCCGTGAAGTGTTGTAACACTTCGGCGAGTGTGCCGCGTACGCTCTCCTCATGAATCTTTGATATCTCTCTTGCAACACTCACCTGACGCTCTTCGCCGAAGGTTTCTGTAAATTGTGTAAGTGTTTTCAACAGTCGGTATGGCGATTCGTAGAAAATCATTGTGCGCCGTTCAGCCTTAAGCGACTCTAAATGTGTCTGCCGACCTTTCTTTTGTGGCAGGAATCCCTCGAAACAGAACTTGTCACAAGGCAGTCCGCTTGATACTATTGCCGGAATGCAAGCTGTTGCACCTGGCAGACATATAACCTCTATTCCTGCCTTTGCTGCCTCGCGTACTACTAAAAAGCCGGGGTCGCTTATCCCTGGTGTGCCTGCATCGCTTATTACAGCAATGGTTTGCCCTGCTTTCAGACGCTCGATTATTCCTGCCGTCGTGCCGTGTTCGTTGAACTTATGATGAGACATCAGCTGGTTCTTTATATCGAAATGTTTCAGCAGGATGCCCGATGTGCGTGTATCCTCCGCCAGAATCAGATCAGCCTCTTTCAGCACACGTACGGCACGAAGCGTCATATCTTCCATGTTGCCCACAGGAGTGGGTACAATATATAATGTGGCCATATTCTTCGCAAAGATAGTAATTAATCTGCATACTATCAAAAAAAGTGGTTATTTCTTTTGCTTTTTTTAAAAGTCTTCGTAACTTTGTCCTCATAAAAATACATATTATGACAGAAAGACTTGTGGGCGAAGCTCATCGCCCAGGCCGTATTGAAGTGGTGTGCGGCTCGATGTTCTCTGGCAAAACGGAGGAACTAATCCGCCGTATGAAACGAGCGAAATTTGCAAAGCAACGTGTTGAAATCTTCAAACCGGCACTCGATACACGCTATTCTGTGGTTGATGTAGTAAGTCATGACCATAATACCATTAGTTCTACGCCTGTCGAATCGTCAGCATCAATCACTCTACTTTCGTCGGAGCTTGATGTTGTCGGAATAGATGAGGCACAATTTCTTGATGAGGGAATCGTTAAGGTATGCAATGAATTGGCAAATCGAGGAGTGCGTGTCATCGTTGCAGGTCTTGATATGGACTTTCAGGGAGTTCCATTCGGACCTATCCCCGCATTATGTGCTATTGCCGATGAGGTGACAAAGGTGCATGCCATATGTGTGAAGTGTGGCAATCTTGCTTATGTAAGTCACCGTCTTGTACACGATGATAAACTTGTGTTGCTTGGTGAGAAGGCAGAATACGAACCTCTGTGCAGAGAATGCTATAAGTTAAGCACTTACTCTGTGGCGTCGCAATCATGCTCTGTAGATTGTAAGGATTAGGAACTCTTTGTGGAATTATAATTATCAATGTTGCTTCTCCGTTTATATATACCTGTTATAAGGTTTAGTAGGAGAGGAGATTATGCTCATTATGGAAAATAAAATCACTCTCGACAAACTGGTGCGCTGGATAGGGATTATCTTTCTTATCGCCGGTTTGTTATATGCAGTAAACTACCTAAGCGGTGCATTGCTGCCGTTCTTTATAGCATGGTTCTTCGCCTATTTGCTCTATCCGGTGGTGAAATTCGTGCAGAATCGTCTGCATGTTCGTGTGAGAGTGATAGCGATCATCATAACAATGCTGTTCACCATAGCCTGCATTGTCGGCATAGTCTGGTTGATTATACCACCTATGGTATCACAGTTCGAGAAACTTGGTAACTTCGTTTTGCATTATCTCTACAATACCACTGACTCGGATCAGTTCATGGTTTATATAAAGAATTATCTGCAAGATTACCAGATTCAGATAGAAAAATTCTTCCGTAGCAGCGACTTCTTGGACGGATTGAAGGCAGCTATACCGAAACTATTTGCAGTCCTCGGGCAAACTGCCAGCGTGCTATGGAGTATCGTGGCATCGTGTATAACGCTGTTATATATGTTTTTCATTCTCCTTGATTACGAGTATCTCACCAATTCATGGATAAAAATATTCCCAGAGAAGGCTCGTCCTTTTTGGAAAGAGGTAATGAACGATGTGGAACATGCGTTGAATAACTATATTCGTGGTCAGGGAACAGTATCACTCATAATGGCAATACTATTCTGTATAGGCTTTACAATTATCGATTTCCCAATGGCGATAGGTCTTGGAATACTCATTGGTATACTGAATCTTGTACCTTATCTCCATACTTTTGCCCTTATACCGACGGCATTCCTCGCTCTTATGAAAGCTGCCGAAACAGGAGAGAACTTCTGGATTATCTTTACCATGGCAGTAGCAGTGTTTGTTATTGTGCAGGTAATAAACGACATGATTGTCGTTCCGAAGATAATGGGCAAGGCAATGGGCTTGAATCCTGCTGTACTTCTCCTGTCGCTCTCTGTGTGGGGTTCTCTACTTGGTTTCATCGGACTAATCCTTGCTCTGCCACTGACAACGCTTATAATAGCCTACTGGCAGAGGTATGTCACAAAGGATACACACGGTGGTAATGCTTCGTTTCATGCAACGGAAAAGCCGGACGGAAAAGAGAATGCTGAAAAAATATTGATAAAAAACAGAGAAAAATGAAAAAAGTTGGTTTATTCTTTGGTGTTTAGCCTAAAATATTGTACCTTTGCACCCGATTTAAAAATCACATACGGAGATCCGCTAGCTCAGTTGGTAGAGCATCACACTTTTAATGTGGGGGTCTTGGGTTCGAGCCCCAAGCGGATCACCTTGAGGACTTCAGCAATGAAGTCCTTCTTTTTTTATGCAGGTTTCATTGTGCTCTATGTGGCGTGTGAGTTATCATTTTTATTTGCTACACAGAACAATCATTTGCAGAATCTGCTCAACAATCAGAAGAAATCAGTTAGGAATATATTGAGCGATTTGGGTTGAATTGCTATTTCATACGCTATATTTTCGTTTGAGTAGTCAATGCGGCTATGTCTCCTATGCACTTATTATATAATTCCTGTGCCCTTATTATATAATAAGGTGGTCGGAAAAACGAATCAACCGCCTGTGGACGATTAGGTTGCAGGCGGTTGAATGTGTAATGTGTAATAATGCAGACTGATGTGGCAAGACATCAGTTCTCACATTGCGTGCTGTTGCACTTGTCGTCAGTGTGAGACAAATGATTCAGAACTCGTCGTTAGCATAGAGGAAATCGAAGTAAGACTGCTTCCATGTGAACAGTTCCTCAGGATTGAAGAAACGTGCGATTTCCACAGCTGCAGACTCTGCACCGTCGCTTGCGTGTACGATATTCTCCTGGAAACTTACGCATAGGTCGCCACGAATGGTACCAGGGTCGGCATTACGTCCGTTTGTTACGCCGGTAAGTTTTCTAACGGCTTCGATAGCATCTACACCTTCCCAACACATTGCTATGACCGGTGTGGTCATCATAGCGTCTTTCACACGCTGGAAGAATGGCTTTGATGCAAGGTGAGCATAGTGCTCACTCAGAATGGCGTCATCAAGTTGCATCATCTTCATACCACAAAGATGAAAGCCTTTCTGTTCAAAACGTTTTATCACTTCACCAATAAGTCCGCGCTGAAGAGTACACGGTTTCAGCAACACGAGAGTTTTTTCTATCATAATTGTTATTATTAGGTTTTCTTGTTTTCAAAAATACGAAATTTATTTGATTCCTGCAATAACTTACATGTTTTTATTTCTCTCAAGGCATGGAACAATATACTTACTGCACTTCTTTTCGCTTTTTACCATTTGGTTGATGGAATAGAAAAGACATTCTTTTGTTTTTTCATAAAGACAGTAGCTGATTGTTTTTTATCGTAGAGATTGGGTTTTCTTTGATTGCATTGAAGTAGAAATTGCATAGTTCAACCAGTCTATTTAGCATGCTGAAAAGCATACATTAGTAATGAATTTCAAGAAGCACCGTTTCTTGGCTCAAGAACCGTCGGTTTTAGCACCAAGAACCGCCGCTTTTAGCGTCAAGAAACGGCGGTTTTACAACGTATTGATTATCAGTGTATTATGAAGCTAAAATGGAATGCTGTAGAAAATGCGTCGGCATTCTATTTTTGTTCTGGCATTTGCCATCGGTTCAACACCCTGTCGTGAAAGCGGTCAGGAGTAGATGAAACCTCGAACTGCACTGATATCGATGTGCTTTCATTGGGCATCCAACGTACTCCTGCACCTATGCGGTCGCCAAGAAGTCCCATGTCGTAGAGTGAGGAGCAGCCCCAGCCATACGGACTGTAGGGGGAATACATATCGAACAGTTGCATGGAATTGTCGTAGAACGCTTTCTGACCATAAACGAAAGCTTCCCAATGCTCGTTGAAGCGATAGTTTAGCACCCCCGTTATGCCGGCACTTCGGAATGCACCGCGACCTGTGGAATAGTTGTTGAGGTATCCTCCTATGGCAACCGACAGCTTGTCGTTTATCGGTTTGGCATAGACCGTCGCAATGTTCTGCCCCCAGCCACTGAAGGAATTCTTGCCGAATGATGTGAACGCCGATACTCCAAGGTTGACATTAAGCCCCTCGTGAATATCCCATCCCCAAAAGCCGCCCATGTATGGATAGCGCCAAGAATGGTATGACATCACTCTTCCATCGCTGTCAAGAGGAGGCAGGTGAAGAGAATCGGCTTCAGGAAGTTCCTTTTTGAAGCTTCCCACTGGTATCATGCCATTTAGATACTGAGAGTCGTCATCCACCGACTGCTGTTCTGCAGGTATAGGTTCTACAGAACTACGTAGAGTTTTGTTGTCTTGCGCAGACGTGGCAATAAAAACTACTAATGATAATATTATTGTTACTATTAATCTCATTTCGGTGTCAAATATACTCTAATTTGTTGTAATAACAAAAGTTTAGTCGTCTTTTTTATATTTATTATCATTAAATCTTTGGGATATTCGGTATAATACTATAATTTTGTCATCGTTAACAAACATAATGACTTGTATGCAGGAAGTTGTGAGCGTAAGATAGTAAAGTATAAACAATAAATCTGGATGTTATGAGAAAGTATATATTATTATTGTCTATTATTCTTTCGGCGTCGATAACAGTAGCATCAGCCCAAAGCAAGAAAAGCAAGAAAGAGGAGAGAGAAAAAAAGATAGAAGAGTTTATGGAAGAATCAAGAAAGGCTCTTGGTGATGCAGGCAATGCCATCGGTGATTTCTTTGGTCTTGACGATCGTGTAGACAAAAAGGAAGACCTTATTAAAATAAAGCACGTGTATTATATGCCTCTCTATAATGTTAATCTATACAAAGGCAACGATGCTGAAGGTTTCCGTAAGCAATGTTCCGATATGTTTTCCGGTCGCTTTCCTCAGGCAAAGGTACTTTCTATAGCACTTCCTCAGCAACAATGGGTTAAGGAAGATGTGGTGAAGAGCAATGTGGTTGTAGGACATACCGAGACAATGTATTGCTATATCATTGCAAAAGATGGCGACTACGGATATATTAACGCTCGATTCTCGTACAAACGGTACAAGGGCGCAGGGAAGGACTATGCTGTTCTTGAAGATAATTGGCCTAAATGGGAGCGCACAGATTTTCTGAAAAAGGAGATATACACGAAGCTGAAAGCAAAGTAAAGATTCCTATTGTAGTATATAATAATAAGGTATTGACTACGTATAAAAGTAGAAATTCGTAGCAAAAGTGACGGTTTTTCGGGCAAAGTCTTGCAAGAATGAAATAAAAGGTTTACTTTTGTGGACAAATGAGACATCGAAAGGTGTTACAACAACAGAATAGAAATGAAAATGAATACATCGCACGCATCTTTCTTCTACTTTTATTTTTACTTTGCAGGACACTGTGAAGCGGGAAGTTGCGTATAGATTTCAACTTAGGACAAGAAGAGCAATAAATGCTATATTCAAGTTCCCGCTTCATAATATTTGAGGCGGGGACTTTTATTTTAAAGAGGATTATGAAAAGAATTGCTATACAAGGACGATCAGGCTCTTATCACGACTTGGCAGCACATCAGTATTTCGACGGTGAACAGCTACAGATAATCTGTTGTGCAACGTTCGAGGATGTCTTTGCAGAAATGGAGAAAGACCCTGCAATAATCGGTATGATTGCTATTGAAAACACTATCGCCGGTTCGTTGTTGCATAACTATGAATTGCTGACAGCATCGGGCAAGACGGTAGTAGGCGAGCATAAGGTACATATTCAGCATTCAATCTGTTGTCTCCCCGAGGACGACTGGAGCACTATACGCGAGGTTGATTCTCATCCGGTAGCCCTCATGCAATGCCGTGATTTTCTTTCACGACATCCGGAACTGAAAGCAGTAGAATGCGAGGATACTGCCGGTTCGGCAGAGAATATCAGCAGACAGAATCTTAAAGGTCATGCAGCAATATGTCATGCCAGCGCTGCTGAATACTACGGCATGAAGGTGTTGGAGGATGCGATAGAGGATAACAAACATAATTTCACTCGTTTCCTTATTATAGCCAATCCAATGAAAGCCGACTTTCTGCGTCCGTTGGATAAAACAGACAAGGCGAGCATGGTCTTTTCGCTAACACATTCGGAAGGCTCGCTGTCGAAGGTGCTGACGATTCTGTCGTTCTACGATATAAACCTTACAAAGATACAGTCGTTGCCGGTTATCGGTCATGAGTGGGAATATCTTTTTTATGTCGATTTGACATACGATAATCTGACTCGCTATCGCCAGTCGATAGACGCAATCATTCCATTAACAAAAGAGTTGAAGATACTCGGTGAATACAGTGCAAGATAATATGATTATGAAGATACAGCCAGCAGAGAGGCTCTCCCTCGTACAGGAATATTATTTCAGTCGTAAGTTAAAGGAAGTGGCGCGGCTTAATGCAGAAGGCAAGGATATAATCTCGCTTGCCATCGGCTCACCTGATATGCCGCCGTCGCGTCAAACCATAGACAAACTCTGTGAGGTAGCAGCGCAACCGAGCGCCCATGGCTATCAGCCAACTATGGGAACACTTGAACTACGTGAGGCAATGGCAGGATTTTATAAGAGAACGTATAATGTCAGCTTAGACCCAAATACGGAGATACTTCCGCTTATCGGCTCGAAAGAAGGCATCCTGCATACAACCCTTGCGCTTGTGAATCCCGGCGATGAAGTGCTGGTGCCGAATCCTGGTTATCCCACATATACCTCGTTGAGCAACCTTCTTGGAGCGAAGATTGTCAACTACAACCTGCGTGAAGATAACGACTGGCAGCCTGATTTCGACGAGTTGGAGAAAATAGACCTATCGAAAGTGAAGATCATGTGGACAAATTACCCGAATATGCCTACAGGCGGTAATGCCCATATGAAGACTTATGAACGACTGGTAAGGTTTGCCCGCGAGAAAGGCATTGTTGTCATCAATGACAATCCCTATTCGCAGATTCTTAACGACAATCCAATGTCCATAATGATGGTACCGGGAGCAAAGCAATGCTGCATGGAGTTCAACTCTATGTCGAAGAGCTTCAATATGCCAGGTTGGCGTGTAGGAATGGTTGTAGGCAATGCTGATCTGATAGCATGGACACTGAAGGTGAAGAGCAATATTGACTCAGGAACATTCCGTGGCATACAATTTGCCGCCGCAGAGGCATACAATACAAATACACCGGAGTGGCATCAGGAGTATAACATCAATGTCTACCGTCGCCGCCGAGATATTGCCGAGCGGATAATGACGCTCCTTGCCTGCGAGTATGACAATCATCAGGTGGGAATGTTCCTTTGGGGGCGAATACCAGAAGCGTATGCCACATGTGAGGAACTGACCGAAAAGCTGCTTCATGAAGCACGGGTGTTCATCACACCTGGATTTATATTCGGAAGCAATGGCGATAGGTATATTAGAATCTCACTATGCGCTAAAGAAGAGAAAATGCAGGAAGCATATCAGCGCATCACTGATTATTTAAGGAAAAACGATAATAACAAAAACAAATGATTATATGGAACTTGAACTGAACCCTATTAATTTGCCAAGTGATAACGAACGTCCATTCGTGATAGCAGGTCCATGCAGTGCAGAGACAGAGGAGCAAGTCGTGACTACTGCCAAGCAACTTTCTGAAAAGGGCTGTCACCTTTTCCGTGCCGGAATATGGAAACCACGTACAAAACCCGGCGGTTTCGAAGGTAAGGGCGATGAGGCTCTGCCTTGGCTTGCTGATGTCAAGAAGGAGACTGGCATGCTTGTTTCTACAGAAGTGGCAACGCCGGAGCATGTGGAAAAGGCTTTTCAGCACGGCATTGACTTCCTTTGGGTTGGAGCACGAACCACTGCAAACCCCTTTGCCATGCAGGCACTTGCCGACAGTCTCAGAGGAGTAGACATACCCGTGCTGGTGAAGAATCCTGTTAATCCAGACCTTGAACTGTGGATAGGCGCTCTTGAAAGACTCAATCAGGCTGGAGTGAAACGCCTTGGTGCTATACATCGTGGATTCTCAAGCTACGATAAGAAGATTTACCGCAACCTCCCAATGTGGCAGATTCCTATAGAACTGCGTCGCCGATACCCCACACTTCCTCTTATCTGCGACCCAAGTCATATTTCAGGACGGCGCGATCTGATAGCTCCTTTATGCCAGCAAGCCATGGATCTTGGCTTCGATGGTCTTCTTGTAGAGAGCCACTGCAACCCTGATGAGGCTTGGAGTGATGCTATGCAGCAGATAACCCCTGAGGTGCTCGACTATATTCTCTCACTTTTGGTCATTCGCGATGAGACATTGACAACGGAGGGTATAACACAGCTGCGTCATCAGATTGACGAGCTCGACAATCAACTCATGGAACTACTCGCAAAACGAATGCGTGTATGTAGGGAAATAGGACAGTATAAGAAAGAGCATAACATGACCGTTCTGCAGACGCAACGTTACAAAGAGATACTTGATAAACGTGGTGTGCAAGGCGCTATGTGCGGTATGTCGGCTGAATTTGCAGCAAAAATCTTCGAGCATATTCACGAAGAGTCGGTGCGCCAGCAGATGGAAATAATAAACAAATAGTATGAAGATATTAATACTTGGAGCAGGCAAGATAGGTTCGTTCTTCATCGACCTGCTCTCGTTCGACCATGAAGTGGCAGTGTTTGAGAAGGACATCTACAGAATGAGATTCACTTACAACTGTCGGCGCTTCACTGATATTAAGGAGGTACAGGCATTTGAACCGGAACTGGTTATCAACTGTGTCACGTTGAAATATACTATCAATGCTTTTGACGAGATTCTTCCGTATATACCAAAAGAATGTATAATAAGCGACATCAGTTCTGTCAAGACCGGACTGAAGGAATACTATGATGCCTGCGGACATCGTTATGTCAGCACGCATCCGATGTTCGGACCCACCTTTGCTAATCTGAACCAGCTGTCGGAGGAGAATGCCATAATAATCAACGAGGGCGACTATATGGGGCGTTGTTTCTTTAAGGATGTATACAGTCGTCTGGGCTTGAATATATATGAATATTCTTTCGATGAGCATGACAAGACCGTTGCCTACTCATTGAGTATTCCGTTTGTGTCGACTTTTACCTTTGCGGCAGTCATGAAGCCACAGGATGCGCCGGGAACTACATTCAAACGCCACATGAAAATTGCCCGTGGCGTGATGAGTGAGGATGACTACCTGCTGCAGGAGATACTCTTCAACCCATACACTCATGATCAGGTTTCGCTTATTCGTAAGGAGTTGAAAGAACTGCTTGAAATCATAGACCGCAAGGACGTCGGCAGAATGAAGGCATATATTGATAAGATACGTGACAATGTCAAGGCGCAGAAATAAACCGTCATAGATATGCTAACTACAGAAAGACACCGGTTGTTGTTGCTGTTGATGGTGATTGTTGTCTCCGTCAGCATGAACGCTCAGAGCCTATCGTATACGATGGTTGAATTGAATTGCGAGAATCTTTTCGACTGTGAACACGATTCCTTGAAGCAGGATGAAGACTTCCTCCCGTCGGGCATAATGAGGTGGAGCCATGCGCGATATTGGAAGAAGGTAAATAATATAGCACGTGAGATTCTATCGTGTGGTGAAAGCGAAGGCGGTTATGCCATACCGGATCTCGTCGCATTATGTGAAGTAGAGAACGATACCGTATTGCGCGACCTCACGCAGCGCTCGTTGCTGCGTAATGCGAAGTATGAATATATTGTCACGCATTCGCCTGATTTGCGAGGAATTGATGTCGCGCTGCTTTATTCTCCGTTTTCGTTTGGATATATAGACAGTCGTCCTATCCGCGTGGAACCGCTTAAGGATATGCGCCCGACACGCGACATACTGTATGTGAAAGGACGTACATCAACCGATGATACGCTTCATGTATTCGTCGTTCATGCCCCGAGCAGATATGGTGGTGAATATGAGACTCGGGCAAATAGAGTGCATGTTGTCTCACGACTTGCAGAAAGCGTCGACTCCGTAAGATTTTTATCGCCGCGTGCAAAAATTATTATTGCAGGTGATTTTAATGATTACAGCACAGACAAAAGCATAAAGATTCTTACGTCAAACGGTTTTGTTCATGTATCGGATGATGCTAAAGGTGTTAATGGAGCTGAGGGCACATACAAGTATCAGGGCAAGTGGAGGAGCATAGATCATGTTTTTCTGTCACGTTCTTTGCTCCCGAATTTTAGGGAATGTTTCATTGCCGACCGCGAATTTCTGCTATGCAAGGACGAGGATTACGGTGGCATACAGCCACGACGAAACTTAAAAGGAGTTAAATGGCAGAATGGTTTTTCTGATCATCTTCCGCTCGTTGTGCGTTTTTATTTTTGACATTTATAGTTTCGTTTTTCAATTTCAGTGCGAATCCGGCAAATGTCTTTACCCCGATTAGTCTGATTTTTCAATATCAAAAGGTGAACAAATCCGCGCTTTATAAAAACCGTAAAATTGATACTTGTAACTACTTGATTCTCAGCGTGTTTCAAAAACCGTCGTTTCTTGCCTCTAAAAGCACCGTTTCTTGGCGTTAAAACCGCCGTTTCTTGAGCCAATAACCGACGGTTCTTGAAATCAGTTCCTGCAGTTCTAAAAACAACCCCCTGAATAATGAATGAAAACCCGCGTTTTTGCTGTGTCATAAGGTTGCCGTTATATCGTTAATCTACGCTTTTACTGACAAACTGTAACCTGTCAGATTTTCGTACAAAAACTGATATTGCATGTGTTGATTCGGCTTGTTCTTTTTTTAAATTTATTTAAAACATGGAGGGTTGCTGCCCGAATGTTCCTAAAAATAGTTATATTTGCACGAAATATAACCAAAGGGTTGCATAGCACCCTGTTTTTTTTGTGTATAAATAGAAAGATTGAAATATGTTTGAAAACTTAAGCGACAGATTAGAACGATCGTTTAAAATCCTCAAAGGTGAAGGCTCTATCACGGAAATAAATGTGGCAGAGACACTGAAAGATATTCGCCGTGCCTTGCTCGATGCCGATGTAAACTACAAGGTGGCAAAGACCTTCACCGACAATGTAAAGCAGAAAGCACTCGGTATGAATGTGCTTAATGCTGTCAAGCCAGGTCAGTTGATGGTGAAACTTGTTCACGATGAGATGGCTGAATTCATGGGTGGTGAGGCTGTAGACCTGAACCTCGAAGGTCGCCCGACGGTGATAATGATGGCTGGTCTCAATGGTGCCGGTAAGACAACCATGAGCGGAAAACTTGCAAAATATCTCAAAGAAAAGAAGAATAAGAAACCGCTGCTCGCTGCATGTGACACTTTTCGTCCTGCAGCTATGGAGCAGTTGAGAGTTCTTGGTGAGCAGGTGGAAGTGCCTGTATATATCGAGTTGGATGCTAAAGACCCTGTTCAGGTGGCAAAGAATGCTATCAGCGAAGCAAAGACGAAGGGCTGCGATGTGGTTATTGTGGATACTGCCGGTCGTCAGTCGATTGACGAGGAACTGATGAAGCAGGCAAAAGATATCAAGGATGCCGTTCAGCCACAAGAGACACTCCTCGTTGTCGACGCAATGACAGGTCAGGATGCTGTGAACACGGCAAAGACCTTCAACGATATGCTCGAAATTGATGGTGTTATACTGACTAAGCTTGACGGTGATACACGTGGTGGTGCAGCCCTGTCTATCCGTACTGTGGTAACAAAGCCAATTAAGTTTATCGGCATAAGTGAGAAAATGGACGGTATCGATGTGTTCCATCCATCACGTATGGCTGACCGCATTCTCGGTATGGGTGACGTCGTTTCGCTCGTTGAGCGTGCCCAGCAGCAGTATGACGAAGAGGAAGCACGCCGCCTGCAGAAGAAGATAATGAAGAATAAGTTCGACTTTGACGACTTCATGAATCAGATTCAACAGATAAAGAAGATGGGTAATATCAAGGATCTTGCAGCTATGATTCCAGGTGTTGGAAAGGCAATCCGTGATGTGGATATCGATGATGATGCTTTCAAAGGCATTGAGGCTATAATATGCTCCATGACGCCGAAAGAGCGTTCTAATCCCGATTTGTTCATGAGTGGTCGTACAGCACAGAGTCGTAAGCAGCGTGTTGCACGCGGTTCCGGTCAGAAGATTGACGATGTGAATCGCTTGATGAAACAGTTTGATCAGACACGAAAGATGATGCGTATGGTCAGTGGATCAAATATGAAGAATATGATGGCAATGGCAAATCGTATGAAAGGAATGCCGGGAATGCCAAAGATGTAATTGTCTTAAAAAAAATATCAGACTATGACACTTATTGACGGAAAGGCAACCGCCACGGCAATCAAAGCCCAGATTGCAGAGGAAGTAAAGAATATTATAGATGCCGGCGGTAAGCAACCGCATCTTGTTGCTGTACTTGTAGGCCACGATGGTGGAAGCGAAACTTATGTGAGAAACAAGGTTATTGCTTGCGAACAATGTGGATTCAAGTCAACCCTGATTCGTTATGAGGAGGATGTAACAGAAGAGGAACTACTTACTTGCGTAGATCGCCTTAATAAAGATAAGGATGTGGACGGCTTCATTGTTCAGCTCCCTCTCCCAAAACATATCGACGAACAGAAGGTAACGGAAGCAGTATGCCCTGAAAAGGATGTTGATGGCTTCCACCCTGTAAACGTCGGTCGTATGTCGATAGGGCTTGATTGCTTTATCTCTGCCACTCCTCTGGGCATTCTCACCCTGCTGAAACACTACAATATAAAGACAAGTGGCAAGAAATGTGTCGTTATCGGGCGCTCAAACATTGTGGGCAAACCTATGGCGAGCCTTATGATGCAGAAGCAATATGGCGATGCAACAGTCACTGTGCTACATTCTCATTCGCAGAATATCAAAGAGGAATGCCTTATGGCAGACATCATAATCTGCGCTTTGGGCAGACCGGAGTTTCTTAAGGCTGATATGGTGAAAGAGGGAGCAGTGGTGATAGATGTCGGAACGACACGCGTTCCTGATGCCAGTCGACCGAGCGGTTTTCGTCTTTGTGGTGATGTAGACTTCGAGAATGTCGCGAAGAAATGTTCTTTCATAACACCTGTACCGGGTGGTGTTGGACCTATGACAATCTGTTCGTTGATGCTCAACACCCTTAAAGCCGGAAAACAGAAAACAAAATAAGGAATAGGATTAAACGGTTCAAATGACTATTGCAAATGACATCGGAGGAATATTATAAACAAGGTAACGAGTACCGTCGTCAGGGACTGTATCATGAAGCGATGAATTCCTACATGGAGGCAATAGCCATTGACCCTGATTCTCCTGCTGCTACGGCAAGGCAGATGCTTGAAGAACAGTTCTCGTTCTATTATAAGGATTACTACAACCCATAGAATGGGCTGGAATGATATATTGAAGGCTGGATATTAATCAATGCCGATTGGACTTGTGCCCATATGATATCCGGTTTATAATGACCATAACTATTATGAGTAAGTACATAGGTGCTATTTTAGTTGATACGGAACGCTGCAAAGGCTGTAACCTTTGCGTCGTTGCTTGTCCGAAGAATGTTATTCAGTGCTCGCCAATGAAGGTCAACCTTTTTGGCTACGCATACGCTGAAGCCGTACATCCTGACGAGTGTATCGGTTGCGCGTCATGTGGCATTGTATGCCCTGACGGTTGTATAACAGTTTATAAAAAGAAAGTAGAGGAATAATATGGCAGAGAAAGAAGTTTTGCTGTTGAAGGGAAACGAGGCTATTGCTCATGCTGCAATCCGTTGCGGTTGCGACGGCTACTTTGCTTATCCTATAACGCCACAGACAGAAATCGTTGAGACAATCGCTGCGTTGAAGCCGTGGGAGACCACTGGCATGATTTCTGTTCAGGCAGAGAGTGAGGTATCAGCAGTGAATATGCTTTATGGTGGCGCAGGAGCAGGAAAGAAAGTGTTTACATCCTCTTCAAGCATTGGTATTGCTCTTATGCAGGAGGGCATCTCTTATATGGCAGGCGCAGAGCTTCCTGCGGTGATCGTAAACGTGATGCGCGGTGGTCCTGGACTTGGAACTATACAGCCGTCGCAGGGTGACTATTTCCAAGCGACACGTGGAGGAGGCAATGGCGACTATAACAATATTGTCCTTTGCCCGCACTCTGTTCAGGAGATGGCTGATTTCATGGGATTAGGCTTCGACCTTGCATTCAAATACCGTAATCCTGTTATCATTCTGACCGATGGCGTTATTGGTCAGATGATGGAAAAAGTGGTGCTGTCGGAGCAGAAGCCACGACGTACGATGGAGGAGATTGAACGCGATTGTCCGTGGGCATCAACGGGACGCAAGAATGGACGTGAGCGCAACATCATAACATCATTGGAACTTCAGTCGGAGGAGATGGAGAAGAAAAATCTTGCATTGCAGGCAAAGTATCAGTTGATAAAAGAGAATGAACGCCGCTGCGAGCAACTCTATATGGATGATGCAGAGTATGTCATTGTGGCGTTTGGCAGTGCTGCGCGAATATCAGAGAAAGCCATCGACATTGCCCGCAAGAAAGGCATAAAGGTTGGACTCTTCCGACCAATCACTGCCTGGCCTTATCCAGACGTAGAGCTTGAAGCTGCATGCAGTGGCAAGATAGCCGTTCTTGTGGTTGAGATTAACGCCGGTCAGATGATAGATGATGTGCGTCTTGCGCTTGGAAAGAACATGCCAATAGTACACTATGGTCGTATGGGAGGAATCATTCCTGAGCCAGAGGGTGTAGTTGAGGCATTAGAGATATTAATAAATAAATGTGAGGAGTAAGCGGTATGGAAGATATATTTAAAGCCGAAAACATTGTCTATAAGAAGCCGGCGCTCCTTACTGATGCCCGTATGCACTATTGTCCCGGCTGCAGTCATGGAGTAGTACATAAGCTCATTGCTGAGGTAATAGAGGAAATGGGTATGACTGACAAAGCAATTGGAATCTCACCTGTGGGCTGCGGAGTGTTTGCCTACAACTATATTGATATCGACTGGCAGGAAGCTGCCCACGGTCGCGCTCCGTCACTGGCATGTGCGCTTAAGCGTCTCATGCCCGATCGCCTTGTCTTTACCTATCAGGGCGACGGCGACCTTGCCTCAATCGGAGCTGCAGAGGTGTTCCACTCGCTTAACCGTGCTGACAATACAACGCTCATCTACATCAATAATGCCATGTATGGTATGACTGGTGCGCAGATGTCTCCAACCACTCTTCTGGGGCAGAAGACAACAACATGCCCTTATGGTCGTACCCCTGAGCTGCATGGCTATCCTATGGATGTCAGCGAGATGGCAACAAAGCTCCCCGGCGCTTGCTTTGTCAGTCGCCAGAGTGTCGATACACCGGGAGCAATTCGTAAGGCGAAGAAAGCCATACGCAAAGCTTTCGAGGCAAATATGGCGGGCAAAGGTTCGTCTATGGTAGAGATTGTGGCAACATGTTCAAGTGGCTGGAAGCTATCGCCGGAGAAAGCCAACGAATGGCTTAGAGAGAATATGTTCGTGCAATATCCAAAGGGCGATCTAAAGGACACGACAGAACTATAATAGTGATTCACGTATGAAAAAAGAAATAATAATAGCCGGTTTCGGTGGTCAGGGAGTGCTGTCTATGGGCAAGATATTGGCTTACAGCGGTCTTATGGATGACAAAGAAGTCACATGGATGCCTGCCTACGGACCGGAGCAGAGAGGTGGCACAGCCAACTGTACCGTAATAATCAGCGACGATCGCATAGCATCACCAGTGCTTAGCAAGTATGATATTGCCATTGTGCTGAATCAACCGTCGCTTGATAAATTCCAACCAAAGGTAAAACCCGGCGGAATAATCTTCTACGAAGAGAACGGAATAATCAATCCTCCGACACGTACAGACATTTCCTGCTATAAGGTTTCTGCTATGGAAAAGGCTGCAGAGATGCGTAATGCGAAGGTGTTCAATATGATTGTTCTTGGCGCCATGCTTAAAGTCTGTCCTATTGTCAGCACCGAAGGATTGGAGAAAGCTCTCTACAAGTCACTTCCTGAACGACATCACAATCTTGTTCCGCTCAATATGGAGGCGGTAAAGGAAGGGATGTCGTTGGTGAAATAAACAGTCAGAGACTTTTTCGGGGCAAATATTCAATAATAGAAAGGGGAAAACACTTATGGGTTATATCATTGCTTTAGTGACATTGTTGATTGGCTGTGGTGTCGGATTCCTGCTTGGCAGAAGCCAGAACGCAGGAGCAGAAGCCCGTGCCGCTATGCTCGACAATCAGCTCAAGGATACAAAGAACGAATGCGAACGGCAGATGGCTGAGACAAAAACTGACTGTCGCAAGCAGATTGCCACACTGCAGACCCAACATCGCGAACAGCTCGAAGCGTTGCAGAAACAGCATCGTGAACAGCTGGAGGATAGTATAAAACTGCTCCGTGAACAGTTGAAGAACTCTGCCGAAGCGGTGCTCAAGGAACGTTCGGAGGAATTGTCGAAGAACAACCGTGAACAGTTGTCGCAAATTCTCAATCCGCTTCAGAATAATCTTGAACATATGCAGAAAGAGGTGGAGCGCAACCGCCAGGAGCGCGCTGAGACGATGATGAGCCTTAAAGCTGTCATCGACACCACAATGGAGCAGACACGTGTTATCGGCGAACGTGCCGACAACCTTGCCAATGCTCTTACGCGCGACAATAAATACCAAGGCAATTTCGGTGAACTGAGGCTTAGCAAGATGCTCGAGGACATGGGATTCGAGCGTGGACTTCAGTTTGAAGAACAGGTCACATTGCGAGACGACGAAGGACGCACTCTTCTCGGCGAGGAGTCGGAACGACGTATGCAACCTGACGTGATACTGCATTTCCCTGACAACCGTGATATTATCATTGACTCAAAAGTATCGATGACAGCTTTCGAGCGGTGGGCAAATGCCAAGACCGACGACGAGAAGCGACAGGCGCTGAAGGAACATGTGGCTTCTGTACGCTCGCAAGTGAAACAGCTCACTCAGAAGGGCTATTGGAAGCAGTACAATCAGAAGGGCGTAAAGCTCGATTTTGTTGTCATGTTCATGTTCTCTGAGAGTGCATTGCAAATAGCTTTGACCGAAGACCCTAACCTCTGGCGTGATGCTTACGAGCAGGGAGTGCTCATAACAGGCGGGCAGAATCTGTATGCGCTGCTTCGTATTCTTGAAATTTCATGGAAACAGATGGCACAGGTGGAAAATCAAGAGAACATCATGCAGTGTGCCAACGATATCGTCTCACGCGTACAGCTGTTTTATGAACGTCTTGTCAGTCTTGAGAATCAGTTTGAAGCCGTTGGAAAAGCATTCCACGCACTGAAGGCAGTCACCGATGATAAGGGAAAAAGCATCATTGTCTCTGCCAACAAACTTCTTAAATACGGTGCAAAGGAGGACCCGAAGCGCAAGAAGTCATTACCTAAAGAACAGCCGGACGAGAACGAACTACTCACAGATTCCTCCGTTGCCACTACAGACTTTGATGAGGCATAGCCCTTGTTCCCTTTTGTTTCTTTATCCGTTATTGTTTTCAGTATGTTATAAAAACGTTGTTTCTTGCAAAGCATTGCTAAGGAATAGTAAATAAAAATCATCTTCGCGGTTTTTGACGAAATAGAAAACTAAATGTAATGATTTGACAAATCTACATGACATAAAACTACGTTTTCTGGAAGCGACAACAGCAGAATCGAACTTCATTCCGTGCTTTTTACTTTTAGAAGCAGCGGTTTTTGATGCAGAAAACGATGGTTTCATCGGCAAGAAACGGCGGTTTTAGAACCAAGAAACAGCGCTTCTTGAAACTGATTCTTATTTTTGTATACATAAAAACGATTTATTACACTGATTATCAGTGCTTTGTATGTAATGTCGAAAACAAGCGTTTTTCGTCACCGAACGACTATGTGCCGGCAAATATCGGCTGTATGTATGTTTAGAACAGCCTTTTTGTTAAATTTATTCATTGACATTTGGGAATGCATGAAAAGAAGAAAGAATCGCAACGGAGAGATATTGTCCACGCAAAGCAACCTCTGCAAATGTTGGCATAGAAAAGCACACAGAAAAAGAAAGTTACGTCTTGAAATAAAACTCAATTCTTTTTGTCATTCTCAAAAATAAGTATTAACTTTGTAACAACGATTAAATACAGGCAAAGGAATTGGATACAAAATATCACTTCACGCTTGGTCGGGTGACATTATCTATATTAATGATATTCATAATGTCACCCGTCTGTGGTACACCGAGACTGCGCACGTTGAACACTATCGACGATGTGGAGAGACGACAACTGCAGGCAATGTATAACAAATTGCAGGAGTTGCCGACAGAACGCCTGATGGATATTGGTATGAAGTGGTTTAATTCCGGTGCGGTATCAGACAGTGCCGTGTTGTGCTTCGTGGTTGTAGGCAACAGATATAATGAAAAGATGTCGCTTTGACGACAAGAAGGCTTGCATTCAGGCGCTAATAAGCGGAGCACATATAACCAGTTGCCAATATTACGACTATAAACTCTCATATGAGCTATTGTCGAAAGCAATTGAGATTATTGATAAGGACAAGAGACTTGACAACTTCCTTCCTAAGCTATATTTAAACACGGGTATCCTTTTCATGAACAGCGGAGTTCACTATGGTTCAAAGAAACTCGTCGACGCCGCCGGCGAGTATATGTACAAAGCTCTTGACGAGGCTGTGGATTATAAGGACTGGGACATTTATACAAAAGCGTTTTTCTGCCTGTCAAACTTTTTTGTCGGACAGAATGAAATTGCCAAACTGAAAGAACTCCTCGACAGAAGAAATTACTCTATAGTACCGAATAATGTCGTCAACTATAAGGCTTTCCAATTTTGCTATTATGGAATGCAGGCATTAGATAATGGTGATTATGACAAGGCACGCAGGCTATTCCGTGAAGAGGCTGCTACAATAAAAGAGATACACAATCCTAAAAAATATGAGGTTCTTACCGCACTTACTGTGGGTCGTGCCTTTGAAATGGAGAATAAGATTGATTCTGCTATTGCAGTATACCAACAGCTGTTGCCCGAAGCAAGGCGTGCCGGAATAATTGATGTCGTTGGTATAGTGTATTCCTTCTTGTATGAAGCTTATAAGCTGAAAGATGACATGCAGAACTACATGAAGTACCATCATAGATATGTTCAGTTGAAGGACACGCTGCTTACCAAGAGTGGAATGGCAGACGTGGGCGAGACGTATTTCTTGAACCTCGTTAAACATGAGAGTGATAATGCGGAGCGATTGAAAGAACGTAACTTGAACTACTTCATTTTTGCCTTCCTTCTTACAGTGATACTCATAATCATAATAACATTACTTCTGCTTGTAAGCAGTAAGAATAAGTATCTTAAAGAACGAAACCGGCTTCTTTTTGAACGTGCCCAGAAAGTTGTAGAGGTAGAAACAGAAGAAACTGATGCTGCTGACCAACAGAAATATCGCAGTAGCACGTTGACCGATGAGATGAAGATTCGCCTTGTCAGTGAGATAAAGAAACTTGTGGCTGATTCTGAGACGGTATGTAAACCGAATCTTTCTATTAGTCAGGTTGCAAAAATGCTTGATGTCAATGCCCGTTATGTATCGCAGACTATCAACGAATGCTTTGGGATGAACTTCAGTATGTTGCTGGCAAAGGCTCGTGTCAGAGAGGCGTGTCTTCGCCTTGGCAATCCGGAGGAATATGGAAATCTTACGATTGAGGCTATAGCACAGAGTGTAGGTTTCCGTTCACGTAACTCTCTTATCACTGCTTTCAAGAAATTCACAGGACTGACTCCTTCGGAATATCTACGAGTATCTAAGGAGAGAGATGTCGAATAAATTCCTTGGTCAGAAAGAATAGTAACCTTTCGTTTTCGGATAATCGTAATATTTTTCAGATTCCCCGCTTCTTTTTATTATTAAGCAAGGTTTTTTCCTTGATAATAAACCTAAATGGGTCATTAAATTATGTTATGCTTTTCTTTAGACCACGGTATGTCTTAGTCTTTCGTTTTCTGTCTTCTCCATTGTCATTTTTGCCATCTTCCGCTGATGTTTTCTTCGCTGTAGTCCACCACGCCCACGGTAACAAGGCTGGCTGGTCGGCTCAACAATCAGACGAAATCAGTTCGGAATCTATTGAGCGATTTGGGATTAAGGTGTCAATCGCTATACAAATTTTGTTTCATTTCTGTATCAATATTTTTCATTCGTGTCGCAGTTCAGCTGTTTATGTGCACAAAATTCCGTTTTTTAGTCTTGTTTGCTAATGTTTTTGGCAGTTTTACTTGAAAATAAGTGTAATTTTGCATTGCAGTCGAAACGACGGCTAACACAAAAAATCAATTATATTATCCTCTCCTGATTCTAAAGAAACATTGATTTCAGGAGAGCTTTTAAGAATAAAAAATATCATCATGATCAAAATGATTGTTTAGATAGATTGTATTTATAAAAGGTAAAGTTTTAGATCCCAAGTGTGGGTGTAATAAAAGTCTGACATGTGTAATGCCGGACTTTTATTGTAATTGTTGGTGTCGTCTTTTAGCGGGTCATTTCTTTTAGCTTCGTTGCTTTGTTCACAGACAAAAGCTGTCAGATGGATAAATATTGCATTATTAATTTGGTTCGTTCATCTTAAAGTTGTAAATTTGCATATTCAAATTAACTGTGCCCGGTTGTATCGGGCATAAACATTATTATATTATTATGGTTAATATTACATTCCCAGACGGTTCTGTCCGTGAATTCGAACAGGGTGTGACTGGTTTTCAAATTGCAGAGAGCATTTCGCCTGCTCTTGCACGCAACGTTGTAAGTTGCTCTGTCAATGGCGAAACTGTTGAATTGAACAGACCTATTAACGAAGATGCCACCGTGGCTCTCTATCGTTTCGATGATGAAGAAGGCAAGCATGCTTTCTGGCACACTTCTGCACACCTTCTTGCAGAAGCGTTGCAGGAACTATATCCTGGTATACAATTTGGATTCGGCCCAGCCGTGGAAGCCGGATTCTTCTATGACGTACTTCTTCCTGATGGAGAGCAGATAAAGGAAGGTGACTTCCCGAAAATAGAACAGAAGATGATGGAACTTGCTAAACTTGATGAGCCGGTGGTTCGTAAGTCTATAAGTAAGGCAGATTCATTGGCTTTTTTCGGTGAGACAGGTCAGAGATATAAATGTGAACATATAGAGCAGGACCTCGAGGATGGCTCAATCACAACCTACACTCAGGGTAATTTTACAGACCTTTGTAAAGGTCCGCACCTTGTTTCCACTGGCATCATCAAGGCTGTAAAGCTGACATCCATTGCCGGCGCTTTCTGGCGTGGCGATGCTTCCAAGGCACAATTACAGCGTCTATACGGCATATCTTTCCCTAAGAAAAAGATGCTCGACGAGTATCTCGTTATGTTAGAAGAAGCAAAGAAACGCGACCATCGCAAGATTGGTAAGGAGATGGAACTCTTTATGTTCTCCGACCGCGTAGGTAAGGGTCTCCCAATTTGGTTGCCAAAAGGTACAGATTTGCGTCTACGTCTTCAAGAGATGTTGCGTAAGATTCAGAAACGCTTTGGCTATCAAGAAGTTATAACTCCACATATAGGTTCTAAGAACCTCTACGTTACATCCGGTCACTGGGCGCATTATGGTAAAGATTCCTTCCAGCCAATACAGACACCGGAGGAAGATGAGCTTTACATGCTTAAGCCAATGAACTGTCCTCACCACTGTGAGGTGTTCGCATCTAAGCCACGTTCTTATAAAGAACTGCCATTCCGCTGTGCTGAGTTCGGAACAGTGTATCGTTATGAGCAGAGCGGAGAACTTCATGGACTGACCCGTGTTCGTTCGTTTACTCAAGATGATGCTCATATCTTCTGCCGTCAGGATCAAGTGAAGGGTGAGTTCCTTCGCGTTCTTGACATCATTCAGGCAGTATTCTCTATCTTTGGCTTTAACGACAAGCAAGTGGAATTCCAGATTTCTTTGCGTGATCCAAAGAACACCGAGAAATATATTGGTTCTGATGAAATGTGGAATGAAGCAGAACAAGCCATAATCGATGCTTGTGCGGAGCGTGGTCTTGATGCACGCAAGGAAACAGGCGAGGCGGCGTTCTACGGTCCTAAGCTCGACTGTATGGTTCGCGATGCTATCGGTCGCCGTTGGCAATTGGGAACAATACAGGTTGACTATAACCTGCCACAGCGATTCAAACTCGAGTACACGGCAGAGGACAACTCTAAGCAGACCCCAGTTATGGTTCATCGTGCGCCATTCGGTTCATTGGAACGATTCGTTGCAGTACTCATTGAGCATACAGCCGGTCACTTCCCACTCTGGCTCACACCGGATCAGGTGGCAATCCTCCCTATTTCTGAAAAATACAATGATTATGCCCGAAAGGTGCAGGCAACATTCGAAGAACAGGATGTTCGTGCTTTCGTTGACGACCGTAACGAGAAGATCGGTCGTAAGATTCGTGATAATGAACTAAAGCGTGTTCCTTACATGGTCATAGTCGGCGAGAAAGAAGAAGCCGAAGGACTTGTTTCAATGCGTCAGCAGGGAGGTGGCGAACAGGCAACGATGACTGTTGCTGATTTTGCGAAACGAATCAACGATGAGGTTGCAAAACAACTTGAGGTTACGAATATCTCTCCATGCGATTGAGCAAGCAACTGAAGAGCTTTTATATAATATCACTTTAGTTAAATAAAATTAAAGGAACGTAAGTATCGGGTGCAAATGTTAATACTCTTCTGAAAAGTTTGTAACTTTGCATCCGATTTCATTTAAGGACGCGTTATGCCCTAATGTAAAACATTTAAAACTTATTGATGAAGAACGACAACAATAAATTGAAAAATCAGTACCGTGTGAATGAACAGATTCGCGTAAGAGAGGTACGTATAGTAGGTGATGAAGGTGCTACAGTGATGTCCACCCGTGATGCTTTGGACCTTGCGCGTCAGCAGGGTGTCGATCTTGTAGAGATCTCTCCAAATGCACAGCCTCCTGTTTGTCGTATCATTGATTATTCTAAGTTCCTCTACCAACAGAAGAAACATCAGAAAGAGATGAAACAGAAGCAGGTAAAGGTGGAAGTTAAGGAAATCCGTTTCGGTCCACAGACAGATGAGCATGACTACGCTTTCAAACTCAAGCATGCCAAGGAGTTTCTTGAGGATGGCAACAAAGTACGTGCATACGTATTCTTCCGTGGTCGTTCAATTCTTTTCAAGGAACAAGGTGAAGTTCTCCTCCTTCGTTTTGCAAACGACCTTGAGGAGTTCGGTAAGGTAGAGCAGCTGCCAAAGCTTGAGGGCAAGAAGATGTTCCTTTATATGGCTCCAAAGAAGACTGGTCAAACAAAGAAAAGTCAGCAGAAAATGGACCGCGAGAAGCGCGAGGCTGAAGCAAAGGAGAAATCCTCTGCAGAGGCACAACAGAGAGTAGCTGACAATGCTCTTGGCAATGTCAAGGGTGCTGATGCGCTGAAGAACCTGAAGTTTGAAGAGGAATAGAACGCTATTCCGATAAGTTTCATCTCATGACTATACCTTATATATAAGAAATAAAAACAAAAGACGTGTTGCGCGTTGGTATTGCGTTGCCGTCTACCTCAGACCTGCTGGAAGTATTCCTTTTGGAATTTTAGTTGTGTCAAGAGGTCGTACTTTAATAATAACACTTTAATTTTTAACAAAATGCCAAAAGTAAAGACTAATTCCGGTGCAAAGAAGCGTTTCAGCTTCACCGGTACAGGTAAGATTAAGCGTCGTCACGCTTTCCACAGTCACATCCTGACTAAGAAGACAAAGAAGCAGAAGAGAAACCTCGTTGGTACAACTCTCGTTGATCAAAGCAACGTAAAGCAGGTTCGCGACCTCCTTTGTCTGCGTTAATTAACCCTATTGTTTAACATTTAAAGAAGAAAGAAAAACTATGCCAAGAAGTGTGAATCATGTTGCCTCAAAGGCAAGGAGAACTCGTATTCTGAAGTTAACCAAGGGTTATTTCGGCGCTCGTAAGAACGTTTGGACTGTAGCCAAGAATACTTGGGAGAAAGGTTTGACCTACGCATACCGCGATCGTCGTAACAAGAAGCGCAACTTCCGCGCTCTGTGGATTCAGCGTATTAATGCTGCGGCTCGTATAGAAGGAATGAGCTACTCACAGTTCATGGGTGCTCTCCACAAAGCAGGTATCGAGATTAACCGTAAGGTTCTCGCTGACCTTGCAGTGAACAACCCTGCAGCTTTTTCTGCTATCGTAGCTAAGGTAAAGTAAGAATCAATCTTACCAAAAGATAAAGAGTGATATCCTTTCGGGTGTCACTCTTTTTATTTTCATCGATTTGAACTGTGATTCGTTAACCCAAAACTGTAAAATAATCGGAATATCTATACTCTGTGCAGACACAGAGAAAATATCTTTGTAATCATTTGATACACAGTTTGTTGTGAAACCGCCGTTTTCAGCGTCAAGAACCGTCGGTTTTAGACGCAAGAAAGGGCGGTTCTTGAGCCAAGAAACGGCGCTTCTTGAATTTCATTCCTGCACTTATTGTTTTTCAGGGTGCAGATTGTTGTAATTTATTACTGCTTTTGGACTTAAGAATCTCTTTAAAGATAACCCCAAAACGGTCAATAGACCGCGGTGCCGTTTTATTATCAAAGAAAATGAGCTTTCCTGCTTCTTTCGCCCGCTTGTGTGGCATCTTACCTGCCTTATTACCTTGCCGTAGCCCGCTACGCCCACGGTAACAAGACTAATCTGCTCAACAATCAAACGAAATCAGGCAAGGAATCTATTGACCGATTGCCTCTATAAAACAGTGTAGACCACCAGTTTTTATTCTACTGGTGTAAAAGGAGGTTTATATATGTTTGTGATAAAGAGATAGACGCGTTACGCCTTGACTGTCTTATTAACGAGATACACACCGACAAATATCAGCAGTGAGCCGATTATTGTCGGTGTTGTTATCGCTGCTACACCTATTATTACAGAGAATACCGCTGCCACGACCGGCTGCAGGTAGTTGTATATCGCGATGGCAGTAGGGGATAGTCCGCGCTGACCGACAGGCAGAAAGAGATAAGCGATGAATGTGCCGAATACGACAACGTAGCCGGCTTCTACGAGTACCTTCATCGGTATAACGTCCCAGGTAGTGTTGATGATTGAAGGTGCTGATATTACTGTCATTACAACGGCTGAAATAGTGAACAGCCATTTCATCAATGTGAACGGCGAATACTTGCGCGTGAGGAATGCGTATTTCACCATGTATATCGCTCCGAACACCTGTGATAGTATGCAGATAATATTACCAAGAACAGGATTGCTCACATTCAACGCCTCGTCGGTCTTGCCACCGAGAATGAACACAAGCATTCCGGCAAATCCGAACACCACGCCGAGAATCTTTGCCCAGCCCGGGCGCTGGCTCCAGAGAAGCCATACGAGCAAAAGAGTGAAGAAAGGACTTGTTGAACACATCACTGTGGCGTCGACAGGCGATGTCATTGACATTCCAAATACGATGCACATCTGGTTTGCACAGATTATCAGTAGTGAAGCAATGATAAGCGACAGATAGTCTTTCCTTTCTATTGTCTCCTTTGGGGCGACGCTCTTCGGCAATACCATTCCGCCAATCCAGAACAGCACGGCAGCTCCTATGATTCGTATACCTGTAAGCGCCAGCGGAGAGATGTCGGGTGAGTTAAGCACTTCCTTGCCGATAGGTGACATCAAGCCCCATATCACATTGGCGGCAATCATGGCAATGTGACCAATGATAATTTCTTTGTTTTTCATTTTATGTTATCCTATTTATTTTGGGTTATTGTCATTTCACACCTTTCATTGACAGACTTATGCGCTTCCTCGCGTTGTCTACCTCCATGACACGCACCTTCACGTGCTGATGCAGATGCACCACCTCATTCGGATCTTTAACGAACCCGTCGGCGAGTTGCGAAATGTGTACAAGCCCGTCCTGATGAACGCCAATATCTATAAAGGCACCGAAGTTGGTGATGTTGGTGACGATGCCCGGAAGAATCATGCCCTGTATGAGGTCAGCAGGGGTCTTTACGTTAGGGTCGAACTCAAACACCTCAATCCTCTGGCGTGGGTCGCGACCGGGCTTTTCAAGTTCCTTTAGGATGTCGTTTATAGTCGGCAGACCTATATCGCCACTGATATAACGCTTGGCGTCGATATTCTTCCTTTTCTCTGCCGATGCCATAAGTTCCGCAACGCTGCAGTTCTGGTCTTTAGCCATTTGCTCCACGATATGATATGACTCAGGATGTACGGCGCTGTTGTCGAGCGGATTCTTTCCACCGCCAATGCGCAGGAACCCTGCACATTGCAAATATGCTACAGGACCGAGGCGAGGAACTTTCTTCAGTTCACTTCGCGCTTTGAAAGGGCCGTTCGTTTTTCTGTATTCCACGATGTTCTTTCCGAGTGCTGCTCCAAGCCCGGAGACGTAGGTAAGCAGATGCTGTGAGGCGGTGTTTACATCCACTCCGACCATATTCACGCAACTCTCAACCGTCTGGTCAAGACTTTTCTTGAGTTTAGCCTGGTCTACATCGTGCTGATATTGACCGACACCAATGCTCTTTGGGGTTATCTTCACGAGTTCTGCGAGTGGGTCCATCAGCCGACGTCCTATGCTTACGGCTCCTCTCACCGTCACGTCCTTGTCGGGAAACTCCTCGCGCGCAGCCTCTGATGCAGAGTAAACGGATGCTCCGTCCTCACTTACCACAAAAACATCTATATTGCGTTCAAACTCCAAAGACTTGATATAATCCGTTGTCTCGCGTGATGCTGTTCCGTTGCCAATGGCAAATGCCTCAGTCTTATAGTCGCGGACAAGTTTCATTAATGTCTCTCCACCTTGACGGTTCGACAAGTATAGGACTGTGTGGTGAAGCAAATTGCCTTGTGCATCAAGGCATACGACCTTGCATCCGGTGCGGAATCCCGGGTCAATGCCTATGACCCGCTTCTGACCAAGCGGTGCAGACAGCAGCAACTGGCGCAGATTCTCGGCGAACACTTTTATCGCCTCCTCGTCAGCTTTATCCTTTGATATGGCAGCAAACTCTGTTTCTATGGACGGCGCAAGCAGGCGCTTGAACGAATCGTCGACAGCCTCTTCGACCAGTGTCGTGCTGTCGTTGTCGCCACGCACAAAGATACGGTCGAGCCGTTCTATACATTGCTCTTCGTCAGCGGTTATACTTACTCTGAGAATGCCGTCGTTTTCACCTCTGCGCATGGCAAGCAGACGGTGCGATGAACATCGCTTCAGGGGCTCTGACCAATCAAAATAATCGGAGTATTTCTGCGCTTCCTCAAGGTCTTTCTTTGTCTTTATAACTTTAGATGTAATAATTGCAGTGTGTGAAAAGACGTTTCTCATCTGCTGTCGTGAGCGTTGATCCTCGCTTATCATTTCTGCTATGATGTCTTGAGCGCCTTTTATTGCGGCTTCAACATCCTTTATGTCGCCTTTCACGTATCGTTCTGCCGCTTTCTTCGGGTTGTTTTCGCGCTGCGTGAGCAGTAGAGTGGCAAGCGGTTCAAGTCCTGCCTCTCGTGCAACCTGAGCTCTTGTGCGGCGTTTAGGCTTATAAGGTAGGTATAAATCCTCCAGTTCTGTGCTGCTCCAAAGTGCAAGAATTTTTCCCTTTAACTCTGGAGTCATTTTGTCCTGGTCCTCAATTGTCTTGATGATTGTATCCTTTCGTTTCTGTAACTCCGAAAGTTTCTCGTTCATATTGCTTATCTCTGCTATCCGAACCTCGTCGAGATTGCCTGTGCGCTCTTTGCGATAACGGCTTATGAACGGTATTGTGCACCCCTCGTTAAGCAGTTCGAGGGTGTTGTCGACACTGCGCTCCGGGATATTGAGCGATTTCGCTATATGTTGCGTAAAACTATTCATTTCGTGGTATATTGCTATTTTGAAGTGCAAAAGTAACTAAAATCTTTGATTCTTTCAAATAATTCCGCTAACTTTGTATCTTAAATTATGGTATCAATAGACAATTTATCTGTAGAATTTTCTGCCATTCCGCTTTTCGAAGATGTGAGTTTTGTCATCAACGACCGTGACCGTATTGCACTGGTAGGAAAGAATGGAGCAGGCAAGTCTACAATGCTCAAAATATTATGTGGCATCCAACATGCCACATCAGGTGCTGTTTCTGTACCTAATGACATTACTATCGGCTATCTTCCTCAAGTTATGAAACTGCAAGATGATACGACCGTTGCGGAAGAAGCTTATAAGGCTTTCTCCGACATTGCCGACATGGAGGCGAAGGTCAAGAGGCTTGAAAAGGCACTTGGCGAGCGTACTGACTATGACAGTGACGAGTATATGCTTCTTGTTGATAAGTTCACTGCCGCCCATGACCGTTATATGATGATGGGAGCAGACAACAAAGAGGCGGAGATGGAGCGCACGCTTGTGGGTTTGGGCTTTGCTCGTTCGGATTTCAACCGTCCTACGTGCGAGTTTTCCGGGGGCTGGCGCATGAGAATAGAACTCGCAAAGATTCTGTTGCGTAAGCCTGATGTGCTGTTGCTCGATGAGCCTACCAATCATCTGGATATAGAGAGTATACAATGGCTTGAGCAGTTTCTTATTCAGAGTGCAAAGGCAGTAGTGCTTGTCAGCCATGACCGTGCGTTTATAAATAACGTCACTAACCGCACGCTTGAGATAAGTTGCCGTAAGGTAATCGACTATAAGGTAAAGTACGATGAGTATGTTAAACTCCGTGTGGAGCGTCGTGAACAACAGATGCGGGCATACGAAAACCAGCAGAAAGAGATTGCTGACACCAAAGCCTTTATAGAACGATTCCGTTATCAGGCTACGAAGGCGGTGCAAGTGCAGCAGAGAATACGTCAGTTGGAGAAGATAATACCTGTCGAGATTGATGAGATTGACACATCCGCCCTTCGCCTGAAATTCCCGCCATGTCTGCGTTCAGGAGATTATCCCATCATCTGCGAGGATGTGGAGAAAAGCTATGGCGAGCATAACGTGTTCCACGATGTCAACTTTATCATCAAACGAGGCGAGAAGGTAGCCTTTGTCGGTAAGAATGGCGAGGGGAAATCAACACTTATAAAGTGCATTATGAACGAGATCCCGTACAATGGAAAGCTAAAGTTAGGGCACAACGTTCAGGTGGGTTACTTCGCTCAGAATCAGGCGCAGCTGCTTGACGAAAGACTTACTGTGTTCCAGACAATAGATAATGTTGCCACGGGTGATGTGCGGTTGAGAATCAATGATATTCTCGGAGCATTTATGTTCGGTGGTGAAGCTTCTGAAAAAAGCGTAAAGGTGCTTAGTGGTGGCGAGCGAAGTCGACTGGCAATGATCAAACTTTTGCTTGAACCTGTTAACCTCTTAATCCTCGATGAGCCGACAAACCACCTCGATATGCAGTCGAAAGATGTGCTGAAAGAGGCTATACGCACCTTTGACGGCACAGCAATCATAGTCAGCCACGACCGAGAATTTCTTGATGGACTTGTAGATAAGGTCTATGAATTTGGAGGAGGACGCGTTCGCGAACACCTTGGAGGTATCTACGCATTCCTCGAACACCATAAGATTGAGACACTCGAGATGCTCAATGCACCGACAGTACAGCAAAAGGCAGAGCCTAAACCTGTGAAACAGTCAGCACCAGCGCTCGAATATGCAGAGCGCAAAGAGGTGCAGAAAAAAATTACGCGCCTTGAGAAATCCGTAAAGCAGAGTGAAGAGAAGATAGAGAAATGGGAGGCACGCATACATGAACTTGACACGATCCTGTCTGATTCTGTCAATGCTTCTGATATGGATATAATCAATGAATACACTGATATCCGCCGACTGCTCGATGACGAGGAGCTACGATGGACGTCGCTATGTATGGAATTGGAAGAAGAAAATTGCAAACTAAAATAACAGTTATGAAAAAACAGATTATTACTATGGCTTTAATGGCTATGACAATGATGCCTGCAATGGCGCAGAACAAGTCTGGACTGCCTACCCAGAACTGGGATAAGAGCGTCCGTGCACAGGATGATTTCTATCAGTATGCTTGCGGAGGATGGATGAAGAACAATCCTCTTCCTGCCGCTTATTCGCGATTTGGTTCTTTTGATCGGCTGTCGCTTGACAACAATAAGCGCATCAATTCCATACTTACAGAACTTCAGAAAGGCAAGTATGCAAAGGGAACTCTTGAGCAGAAGATAAGCGACCTTTATAAACTCGCAATGGACTCTGTGCGTCGCAATGCAGAAGGTGTAAAGCCTGTCCTCCCTTATCTCGTTGAGATGGAGGCTTGTCGCGACAAGTCTTCACTGCAGGCTCTGCAACTGAAATATGCTCCTTTCGGTTTTGGTCTGCCTTTTGGTGCCGGTTTCGGTGCTGACGAGAAAGATTCAAAAAACAATATCATGAATGTATATCAGGGCGGTTTGACACTTGGTCAGAAGGAATACTACATTGACAACGACGATGCAACGACAAAGATCCGCGAAGAGTACAAGAAATACGTAGTCCGTATGTTCCGGCTTTTCGGCTTCTCATGGGGCGAGGCAACTGCAAAGATGGAGGCTATCATGCGCATCGAGACTCAGTATGCTATTGCTTCAAAGAGCAAGACCGAACTTCGTGATGTAGAAAAGAACTACAACAAGATGTCACTCTCTGATTTCGAGAAGAATTATCCTAACCTTCGATTCACACAGATTGAGAATGCTGAGGGCGTGAAAACAGAGTACATACAGAATCTCGTCGTTGGTCAGCCGGAGTTTCTGGCTGCTGCTGATAAGGTCGTTGCGATGATGACAGCCGATGAACTGCGTGCCGTAATGGAGTGGGATGTCATTAATGGTTCTACTTCTTTGTTGAGCGATGAGGTTGCATCTGCTTCTTTCGATTTCTATGGAAAGATAATTAGTGGTCGTAAACAGGACTACGAGCGTTGGAAGAAAGCGACTTCTATGGTTGAGAGCGTACTCGGTCAGGCGCTTGGTAAGATGTATTGCGAGCGTTATTTCCCAGAGTCAAGCAAGACAAGGATGAAGACTCTCGTTGCAAATCTGCAGACATCACTCGGCGAACGCATCATGGCTCAGGAGTGGATGAGTGAAGACACAAAGAAAGCCGCACTTGATAAACTGTCTACTTTCTACGTAAAGATCGGCTATCCTGATAAATGGAAGGATATGAGCGGCCTGCAGATAGATCCTGCAAAGTCTCTTTATGAGAATATCATTGCAGCCCGTCTGTTCCGCCATCAACAGCGTATAGAAGAGACAGCCGGTAAGCCTGTTGATCGTGATGAGTGGCACATGACCCCTCAGACGGTGAATGCATATTACAACCCAACCACCAACGAGATCTGTTTCCCTGCCGGTATTCTGCAGAAGCCATTCTTCGATCCACAGGCTGACGATGCTTTCAACTATGGTGCTATTGGAGTTGTTATCGGACATGAGATGACTCACGGTTTTGACGACCAAGGTTCACACTACGACAAGGACGGAAATATGTCAGAATGGTGGAAGGCTGAAGATGTCAAAAACTTCAAAGATATAACCAGTGAGTATGCCAACTGGTTCTCACGCATAAAGGTTCTGCCTGACCTGAACGCTAACGGTAAGATGACACTTGGCGAGAACCTTGCCGACCACGGAGGTCTGGAAGTATCTTACAACGCTTATAAGAATGCTACAAAGAATATTCCGTTGAAGATCATCGACGGTCATACAGGCGATCAGCGCTTCTTCCTTGCCTATGCCGGCGTATGGGGTCAGAACATCACCGAGGCTGAAATCCGCAACCGTACCCGTTCAGACGTTCATGCACTGGGCAAGTGGCGTGTCAACGGAGCACTGCCTCATATCGATGCCTGGTATGAAGCGTTTGGTGTAAAGGAGGGCGACAAGTTGTTCATTCCTGTATCAGAGCGCCTCAAACTCTGGTAATACATACGCAAAAAGAATAGCCAACCATTAGTATAATAACGTAATAATGCCGTTAAGACTTCCTGATAGATTACCTGCAATAGAGTTGCTTAAGAAAGAGAATATCTTCGTGATGGACCGTACTCGTGCCCATCATCAGGATATTCGCCCGCTCAAGATAGTCATACTCAATCTTATGCCTATAAAGATTACGACAGAGACAGACCTTGTGCGAATACTTTCAAATACGCCTCTTCAGTTGGACATCACATTCATGAAACTGAAATCGCACACTCCGAAGAACACTCCTATAGAGCACATGATGATGTTCTACAAGGATTTTGAGGCGCTGAAAACATCTAATTTCGACGGAATGATTATCACAGGAGCACCTCTTGAGATGATTGACTATCAGGAAGTCACTTTCTGGGACGAGATAGTTGATATCTTCGAGTGGGCTAAAAACCATGTCACCAGTACGTTATATATCTGCTGGGCGGCTCAGGCTGGATTATTCTATCATCATGGCGTGCCTAAATATCCGCTGCCAGTGAAGAAATTCGGCATCTTTCCTCAATATCCTTTAAAGCCTTACGAACCTATATTCCGTGGTTTCGACGATGTCTTTATGATGCCTCATAGTCGTCATACAGAGATTCGCCGTGAGGACATTGATAGCAATCCCGACCTTGTAGCACTTGCCGATTCGCAAGATTCCGGTCTCAGCATCATCATGGCGCGTGGTGGCAGGGAGTTCTTTGTCACGGGACATCTGGAATATTCGCCAAATACTCTCGACACCGAGTATCGTCGCGATTTAGGGAAACGCGATGATGTGGCAATGCCGGTCAACTATTACAGGGACGACGACCCGTCAAAGCCGCCTATGTGTACATGGCGTTCTGCCGCTGATTTGTTCTACAACAACTGGATCAACTATTACGTCTACCAGCAGACACCATTTAATATTAAAGAGATAAAGTAAGTCACGTCACATGAGAAAACTTGAACTTCTGGCTCCAGCCAAGAACCTTGAATGTGGTAAAGCCGCGATAGATTGTGGTGCAGATGCAGTATATATCGGAGCCCCGAAGTTCGGAGCCCGTCAGGCTGCCGGCAATTCACTCGATGATATCAGTGAGCTAACGGCTTATGCCCATCAGTTTGGAGCGAAGGTTTTTGTGACGCTTAATACCATTATCTACAACGACGAGCTTGACGAGTGTAAGTCACTGCTGACTGATGTTATAAAAATCGGTGTAGATGCCATTCTTGTTCAAGACATGGCACTTGTCGATTATATGCACGAATTGGGTAGAACATCAGGGATAAAGACCCTTCTGCACGCTTCCACGCAGACCGACAACCGCAACAAAGAGAAGGTCGGATATCTTCGTTCTTTGGGTTTCTCACGTGTGGTGCTTGCCCGCGAACTGTCACTTGACGAGATTCGCGATATTCACGAGGCTTATCCTGACATGGAACTCGAAGCATTCGTACACGGTGCGCTATGTGTAAGCTACAGTGGTGCGTGCCATGTTTCGGAGTATTGCTTCGGACGCAGCGCCAACAGAGGCGAGTGTGCTCATTTCTGCAGAATGAAATTCGATCTTATTGACGCCGACGGAAATGAGATAGAGCATCAGCGTTATCTCTTGTCGCTAAAGGATATGTGCCAGATTGACCGTCTTGAGCAGATGGCTGACGCAGGTGTCGTGTCGTTCAAGATAGAGGGACGACTCAAAGACATCGCTTATGTTAAGAATGTCGTTGCCGCTTATAGTCAACGACTTGATGAGATATGTCAGAAACGCCCCACGGATTACTGTCGTGTTTCCTTAGGAAAAAGTTTCCACGCATTTACGCCCGACCTTGCCAAGACTTTCAACCGTGGCTATACGCATTACTTTCTCGACGGACGGACCCATGACATATTCTCGCCCGACACGCCTAAAGCAATGGGTGAGTTCGTTGGAAAAGTGAAGGAAATACGTGGTCGTTCGTTCACTGTGGCTGGCGTGGCAAGCTTCGCCAATGGCGACGGACTGTGTTTCATAAATGCAAAGAAAGAATTAGAAGGATTCCGTGTGAATAGAGTGGAGGGCAACCGTCTCTTTCCGCTGACAATGCCCGAAGGACTTCGGCACGGCATTTCATTGTATCGAAACAATGATGTTGCCTTCGACAAGGAACTGGCACGGCAGGGTACAGAGCGCCGTATTCCTATACGACTTACATTCGCAAAGACCACGGACGGGTTTGTTCTGTCAGCTGCTGGGAATGGTATAGAGACGGCAAAAGCAACCGCCGTATTCGAACATCAGAAAGCTCAACGTTCTCAACGCGACAATATCATACGCCAGTTGTCGAAATGGGGTGATTCGATCTTTGAGATAGAAGGTCTTGACATCGAAGACTCCGCCGACGAATGTTTCATTCCTTCGAGCGTGCTTTCTTCGCTCCGTCAGGAGCTCGCCGCTGCGATACGTTTGTCGGTGCCTGCAAAGGAAACGGTGGGCGTGATGGTTGCAAGTGAAAAGCCAACCGGCATAACCGCAGCAAAATACAGTTTCGACTTCAAGAATATTTCCAACAGCGCATCACGTCGCTTCTATGAGCAACGTGGCGATGCACCTTTGCTCACAGCCCTCGAGGTGGATAGAAAGAATTTCAACCTACCTCTGATGCAGTGTCGCCACTGCCTTCGCTTCTCGTCAGGCTACTGCGTGAAGCATGGTGGACGCAAACCTGAATGGAAAGAGCCTCTCTCGCTTCGTCTTGGCGACGGCAGGGTATTTCCTCTGGAGTTTGATTGTAAGAATTGCCAGATGAATGTCTTGGCAGAAGTCAGAAAGTAGCAACGTCAAATTTACACCTTATTAATATGAAGCGTCTTGTCTGGATAGTTTGTTCAATGGTGCTTGTCTTCGTGCTTGCCGGCTGTTATGGCAAGCCTACAGCCAAGCAGGGAGCATCAGTTGACTACACTGAGCATCAGTTGGACTCGCTGGCTTTTCAGACCACACATCATTACACAAACAATTATAACTTCGTCGTCAGTGCCGACTCTCTTGAACTGTTGAGCCAGCAACCGGAGGAGATGCTGAACGATATGATGGTCGACACGTTTGCATTGAAGAAGCATAGCCGTGTTGTTGTGGCTGACATTCGTATTATCCCTACCGACAGCATCGATTCTGTTTGGATTCAACTGGCAAAAGATCAGGAGACATTCGGCTGGATACACGAATCGGAGATGCTCAAGAAAGTAGTGCCCGACGACCCGATATCACAGTTTATCATGATTTTCTCCGATGTACATCTGATCATCTTCCTTATATTCTTCATACTCATTCTTTCGGTTTATATCATACGAAAGATAGGTCGTGAACGAGTGCCAATGGTGCATTTCAATGACATTGACACCTTCTATCCGGCACTGTTGTGCATCACCGTGGCATGCTCCGCTACCTTGTATGCCACCATTCAGCATTTCGAACCTGATATGTGGCGTCATTTCTATTATCATCCCACACTTAATCCATTCTCCGTTCCGCTGATATTAAGCCTGTTTCTCAGTTCTGTTTGGGCGGTTGTGCTTATCGGAATAGCTGCAGTTGACGGCGTACGGCAGAGTCTGCCCTGGGAAGAAGCGATATTGTATCTTGGCGGAACAGGAGCTGTATGCGCGCTAAACTACGTGCTGTTCTCCATTACTACGCTTTATTATGTGGGCTATGTCCTGCTTGTGGTGTATATAGTATTTGCCGTCCGCCAGTTTATCAGACATAGCTTCACACATTATCAATGTGGCAAATGCGGTAAACTGCTGAGACGTAAAGGACGTTGTCCGCATTGCGGGACAATGAACTATTAGTCATGGTAGTTGGTCCCTACGCAACATGGCACTGTCGCGATGCTTCATTATGAGTCTTTTGCAGAGGATAAAATGTAAATTATATTTCCTTGAATAAGCATATATCCATCGCAGTAAAACAGCCCCTTTTTGAGCGTTTCTATGTATGCTGAAACACATTGTTATGGAATGAATTTCAAGAAGCGCCGTTTCTTGACTCAAGAACCGCCCTTTCTTGCCCCTAAAACCGCCGTTTTTAGCGCCAAGAAACGGCGGTTTTATAACGTCCTGATTACCAAATGGTTATAGATGAAGAATGATTCTTTCGGCAGTCTGCGTCGTTGTTTGTGTTTGATTCTGCAGTTTTGTAAAATAAAAATATACTTATTCTCGATAGGCATAAGCAGTTTTTTTCGGTCGTAACAGCCTTTCTGTGCTCCGTAAAAACATGTACGTATGGAAATTTGCCTCTTTGAAATTTGCTCATATCGTCTATTTGTAGTACCTTTGTCGAGGAAATGGAAAACAACAGTAATAAAAACGCAGATATTATGAAACCAACATTGTTTCTCCTTGCTGCAGGTATGGGAAGCCGTTATGGCGGTTTGAAGCAGCTTGACACACTTGGACCTCATGGCGAGGCTATCATGGACTATAGTATATACGATGCTATCCAGGCAGGATTCGGTAAGATAGTATGGGTAATACGCAGAGATTTCGAAGAGCAGTTCCGTACTCAGATTCTTGCAAAATACGAGGGACATGTGCCATGCGAACTTTGTTTTCAAAGTATCGATGCTCTGCCGGAAGGTTTTACTGTACCGGAAGGTCGTGAGAAACCTTGGGGCACGAACCATGCCGTTCTTATGGGCAAGGACTGCATTAAAGAGCCATTCGCTGTTCTAAACTGCGACGATTTCTATGATCGTGATGCTTTCAAGGTGATGGGCAAGTATCTCAGCGAGCTGCCGGAGGGTTCAAAGGGCAAGTATGCTATGGTAGGATTCCGTGTGGACAATACGCTCTCGGAGAGCGGTACTGTAAGCCGTGGCGTATGCGAGAATGACGAGAAGACACATTTACTTACTTCTATTGTAGAGCGCACGAAGATAGAACGCCGCGATGGCGTTGTTCAGTATCTCGACGAAGACGGCAAGTGGGTGAGCATACCTGACACAACACCGGTATCAATGAACTTCTGGGGGTTCACACCTGATTATTTCGATTACTCAGAGGCTTACTTCAAAGCGTTCCTGTCCGATCCTAAGAATCAGGCAAACCTTAAGTCAGAGTTCTTCATTCCTCTCATGGTCGACCACTTAATCAAAACAGGTGAGGCTACATGTGAAGTTCTTGACACAACCTCAAAATGGTTTGGAGTGACTTATCCGGAAGATCGTCCTGAAGTAGTTGCAAAACTTGCAAAGCTACACGAAGACGGACAATATCCGGAGAAGATGTTCTAAAACATAACCTTCAGTCTATATATGAATATTGATATATTGAGTCCTGAGCAGAAAGACACTCTGCTCGGGATTTTAAATACTACGAAAAAAGCCGTTGTCGTCACTCATAAAAGTCCTGACGGCGACGCCCTTGGCTCATCCTTATCATGGACGGAATTCATAAGAAAGTGTTATGATATTGACACTACGGTCATTATTCCCGATCAGTATCCTGATTTCCTGAAGTGGTTGCCTGACTCTGATAAGTTAGTCCGCTACGACAAGCATCCTGACGAAGTGCTGAAAGCACTCTATGAGGCAGACACCATATTCTGTCTCGACATGAATGTGGCAAGTCGTGTCTGCGAGCTTGAGGAACCTCTGCTGGCGGCAAAAGCACGTAAGGTGATGATTGATCATCACTTAGAACCTGATTTGGACGTCGTTCTTGGTGTCTCTGAACCAGAGATGAGCTCTACGAGCGAAATTGTGTTCCGCATCGTATATCAGATTGGAGGCTTTGAAGATATGGATAGGAAGTGGGCAGCTCAAGTCTACTGTGGCATGATGACCGACACCGGCGGGTTCACATTCAACAGTACTCGTCCTGAGATTTACTTTATCATCAGTGAACTGTTGACGAAAGGCATTGACAAAGACAGGATTTACCGTAACGTATTCAATAACTATTCACATTGGGCAATACGTCTGCGTGGGCATCTGATGTCGCAGAAACTCAATTATATAGAGGATATGCACGCCTCTTATTTCGCCATATCAAGGATGGACATGGAGGAGTATCACTTTAGGAAAGGCGATGCCGAAGGACTTGTCAATATTCCACTATCTATTAAGGGAATGAAACTGAGCATCTCGCTTCGTGAGGACACACAGACAGACAATGTAGTATGGGTGAGCCTTCGTTCTGTCGACGACTTCCCTTGCAATGAGATGGCAGCGCAGTTTTTCAATGGCGGTGGGCATAAGAATGCTTCAGGTGGACGCTTGGATTGCTCGCTCGATGAGGCTTGCAAAATAGCACGCGAGGCAATAAGAACATGGGCACACCTGCTTAAGGATTAGATAGAGGTGCACATAAGCGAGTTAAAAAAACAAAACGAAAAGCTTGAATATATAAATATGTTAGCCGTGGTATTGAGTTATCACAGTTTTTTTGTACCTTTGCAGAAAATATAAACCTATCAAAGAATGACAATGAAGAAACTGGCAACGATATTTATGATAGCTCTTTGTGCATCGTATATGTTTAGCTCTTGTAACAAGTATGAGACGTATGCAGATAAGAAAAAGAAGGAAAACTCGGCTATCAACAGCTATATTGCTAAGAACAAAGTTAAGGTAATATCAGAGAAAACATTTGCTGCTCAGGGATATACCACTGATGTGACGAAGAACGAGTATGTACTTTTCGATAGCAACGGTATATATCTTCAGATTATCCGCAAGGGATGTGGCTCGCCATTGAAGAATGGTGTGAGTGACGATATTTTGGTTCGTTTCACAGAACGTAACTTGCTCACAGATACGATTCAGGCAACAAACGATATTCTATACTTCTCTTCGAGGGTAGAAAAAATGAATGTGAAGAATACTTCCGGAACATTCACAGGCTCTTTTGATAAGACTGCATTGATGTATCAGCTATATAAAAGTCAGTCTGTGCCAGGTGGCTGGCTGTTCCCGCTTACGTATGTGAATCTTGGTTTTCCCGAGAAAGACAGTGATGAGATAGCAAAGATACGTATCATTGTGCCTTCTTCGCAAGGACATGCTGTAGCTGCTCAGAGAGTTTACCCTTGTCTTTACGACCTGACATATCAGTTTCCTGGTCAATAAAATAAACATTTAATAATAATAAGATGTCACTTATTAAGTCAATTTCAGGTATACGCGGAACAATCGGTGGTCGTACCGGCGATACACTCAATCCACTTGATATTGTAAAGTTTACAACTGCTTATGCAACATTCATCCGTCGTTCCGGACATTCGCAGAGCAATACTATTGTTGTCGGACGTGATGCACGCATTTCCGGCGAAATGGTGAAGAATATTGTATGCGGAACATTGATGGGCGTTGGATATGATGTAATAAATATCGGACTTGCTACTACTCCTACTACAGAACTTGCTGTCACTATGTCTGGTGCTGCAGGTGGTATAATAATTACCGCATCACACAATCCTCGTCACTGGAATGCGCTGAAACTCCTCAACGAGAAGGGCGAGTTTCTGACGGCTGCTGATGGAGCGGAAGTACTGACTATTGCAGATAAAGAAGATTTTGAATATGCCGATGTTGACAGATTAGGCACATATACAGAAGACGACAGCTTTGATGCACGCCATATCGATGCCGTCATGGCGTTGAAACTCGTTGACGCAGAGGCTATCAGGGCAGCAAAGTTTAAGGTTGCTGTAGATGCAATAAATTCTGTTGGAGGTGTTATTCTCCCAAAACTGTTTGATCGTCTTGGCGTGGAATATACTTTCCTCAATGCAGAACCAACAGGCGATTTCGCACATAATCCGGAGCCGTTGGAGAAAAACCTTACGAGCATAATGGAGCTTATGCGTGGTGGAGGCTATGACTTTGGTGTCGTTGTCGACCCTGATGTTGACCGTCTGGCTTTCATCGATGAGAATGGAAAGATGTTCGGTGAGGAATACACGCTGGTCAGTGTTGCCGACTATGTACTGTCAAACACAAAGGGCAACACCGTGAGTAACCTCAGTTCTACTCGTGCACTTCGTGACGTTACTGAGAAACATGGCGGAACATACACTGCTGCAGCCGTAGGTGAGGTAAACGTAACGACAAAGATGAAGGAGGTTGGTGCTGTAATCGGTGGCGAAGGAAATGGTGGTGTCATCTATCCTGAGAGCCATTATGGTCGTGATGCTCTTGTAGGTATAGCGTTATTCCTGTCTTCAATTGCCCAGAAGAAGATTTCTGTCAGCCAGTTGCGCAAGACATATCCTGAATATTTCATAGCAAAGAACAGAATCGATCTCAAGCCGGAGACTGATATTGACGCTATACTCGCTAAGGTTAAAGAGATGTACAAGGACGAGCAGGTGAACGATATCGATGGTGTGAAGATTGATTTCCCTGACAAATGGGTACATCTTCGCAAGTCGAACACCGAACCGATCATTCGTGTCTACAGCGAGGCGGCTACAATGGAAGAAGCTGACGAGCTTGGTAAGAAGATCATGGAAGTGGTCTACAGCATGATCTGATTATGAATATGTATTCCCTATTACTTCAGGCTGAGCCGTTGAGTCTGCATCAGATTCTTCGTGAGAAGTTCGTAGAAGGAAATGCGTTCTTCATGTCGCTTGTAGCTATGACGCTCGTTTTCGGTCTGGCATTCTGTATAGAGCGTATAATATATCTTACAATGTCTGAGATAAACGCACGCAAATTCTGTGACGAACTCGACCGGCTGATTATCGCCGGAGATATTGATGGTGCGAAGGAAAAGGCGCGTTCGACAGTTGGTCCTGTCGCAAGTGTCTGTTATCAGGGATTGCTGCGTTTTCGCGAACCAACTGATGCTATAGAACGTTCCATGGAGTCGTATGCAAATGTGCAACTTGCGTTGCTGGAGAAAGGGTCGGCATGGATAAAGCTCTTCATATCAATGGCTCCGTCGCTTGGATTCTTAGGCACGGTCATTGGTATGGTCATGGCATTCGAGAATATCGAGTCGGCAGGTGACATCGGTCCTACCATTGTGGCAGAAGGTATGAAAGTTGCGTTGATAACAACAATCTTTGGTATCATATCTGCGGTCATCCTGCAGTTGTTCTACAATTATATCATTACCAAGATAGACCGCATGACTGCACAGATGGAGGAAAGTGCAGTAAGCCTGTTAGACTCTATTCAGAAGTATAAAGAAAGCAATAAGTAATAAATGGAGTTCGTCGACGTCATACTCATCATGATGTATCTCGCAATGACAGCAGCCTTAGTGACTGTGGTTTGGTCGAAGACGCGTATATGGTGGAAGACTCTTATCGGAGCAGGACTTTGCTGCACGGCAGTATCATTGGTGATATGGCTGTTGCCTGATGTGTTGGACAGCAGCAATGATGCTTTGTGGAATACTGTTGCCGATACGTTCATTGGGCTTATAACGCTAATGCTTTTGCTGATATTTGGTATTCTTATCTGGTCAATGGCTCGTCGACGATGAAGATAGGTAGAAGAAAATCAGAAGTACCGGGGCTCAACACCACGTCAACAGCTGATATCTCATTCATGCTTTTGGTGTTTTTCCTTGTCACCACATCAATGTATGAGGCGAAAGGACTGATGCGTCATCTTCCGCCGAAAGACAAGGAAAAAGACAAGAAGGAGATTATCATAGACAAAGAGAACTTCTTTGCCTTGAAGATTTCCGCCAGTGGAGAACTGTCTGTAAATGACTCCGTTGTACGTATGGAGGATTTGAAGAGCCATATGGAGAAGTTTATACTCTGGCGGGGAAAGACGCACTTATTTACAATAGACGCATCTCCTGACTGCAAGTATGAGACTTACTTCCTTTTCCAACAGCACCTCGGTGAAGCTTATTCTGAGGCGCGTCAGGCAATAGCAAAGAAGATGTTCGGACATAGTCTCGATGAGTTGACTTCTACAGACCGGGAAAAGGTAATGATGGAATGCCCACAACGTGTGGCTGAGAACTTCCATGAGAATGAGTCGCCGAATAGTAAGGAGGAAGGAGGAGCAAAATGAAACTGAAACGTCATCATCGGAATGTGCCGGATCTGCAAATGGCATCAATGCCTGATCTCATTTTCACCATCTTGTTCTTCTTTATGATTGTCACCCATATGCGTGAGGATTCTGTAAAAGTGCACTATGAACAGCCGGTGGGAGAAAACCTTGTAAAGGTTACAAACAAGGCTTCGGCAATCAATATTTATATTGGAAGGTATGCCGACGGAACTTATCGGGTACAGGTTGGAAATAATGTTGTGCCTATGGCAGAACTTGCGAAAGCCATACGTGCAGAGCGCGAAGCTGTTTCAATAAACCAAATGGATTATGTCTCCGCGTCGCTGCTTGCTGACCGACAAGTGCCACTCGCTTATATTAATAAAGTGAAGATGGCATTGAGAGAATGTAAGGTGTTAAAGATCACATATACAGCCACATCCACAAGCCAGGCAGTCCATACAGACAATGGTGGAACTAATATGGACAAATGAACTTGGTAGTATATGACATATAAAATTAATAACTCAATAAATCGCCGATTCTTATAAATTACCATTACTTCGCTTTAAAGTGAAAGAGGTTTATATATTGATAGGCATTATTACTATGAAACAATATTTGAATTTACTTGATCGTATTCTGACTGAAGGCGTCGTGAAGACCGATCGTACCGGTACGGGAACAAAGAGCATATTCGGCAATCAGATGCGATTCAAAATGGCAGACGGTTTCCCGTTGCTTACTACAAAGAAACTACATTTGAAATCAATAATTCACGAGCTGCTCTGGTTTCTTTCTGGCGATACGAATGTGAAGTATCTTCAGGATAATGGTGTTAGAATATGGAACGAATGGGCTGATGAAAATGGTGAGCTGGGTCCTGTATATGGACATCAGTGGCGCTCATGGCCTGACTATACAGGTGGTACTATAGACCAAATAGCGCAGGTCGTAGACCTTATAAAGAACCAACCCGACTCGCGCCGTATGCTTGTTAGTGCCTGGAATCCCGCTGAAGTCGACCAGATGGCATTGCCACCATGCCATTGTCTGTTTCAGTTTTATGTTGCCGATGGCAAATTATCGCTACAACTCTATCAGCGCTCGGCAGATACCTTCCTTGGTGTGCCGTTCAATATTGCATCCTATGCCTTGCTCCTGCAGATGATGGCACAAGTGACAGGACTTGAGTGTGGCGATTTTATCCACACCACAGGCGACACTCATCTCTATCTCAACCACATAGAACAGGCACAGCTCCAGCTCACGCGTGAGCCACGTCCGTTGCCTCACATGAAGATAAACCCTGATGTTAAGGATATCTTCTCCTTCAGATATGAGGATTTCGAGCTGGAAGATTACGACCCACATCCACATATTAAAGCTACAGTATCAGTTTAACCCAAAACGGTCAATAGATTCCTAAGTGATTTCGTTTGATTGTTGAGCAGATTAGCAGTCTTGTTACCACGGGCGTAGTGGGCTACGTCAAGGTAATAAGGCTGGTAAGATGCCACACAAGCGGGCGAAAGCAATAGGAAAGCTCTTGTTCTTTGATAATAAAACGACACTGCGGTCTATTGACCGTTTTGGGTTTATACCGAATTATTGGCTGATTTTGGATAGTAACGAAAATATTTCTGTTTTACATTCGTGTGATTGCGATAAAAGTGCTATCTTTGCAAAAGATTTTAAGAAGATAGAATTAATGAGGGTAGCGGCAACACGAGGTGTGAAGGCTGAAGCTAACACATTCAATGGTCGTCTCATTTATTAACTAATTAAATATATGTTTCCGAAGGCATTCTTATGTGTTTTCGGGGCGGTTAACTTATTATGATTAAATTCCGAAAGATAGCTTATCAACTGCATTTATGGCTGGGTGTAGTGTCCGGCATCATAGTGTTCATCGTCTGTATCACTGGTGCGATATGGGCATTTAAGATTAACGGTTGGGTAGACAACGATACTGTACCCGAGACATACATACATCAGCAAGACGGAGAATGGAAGAAACCCTCGGAGCTGATAGAGGTTGTTCGTAGTGAAAGAAATCTGGAGCCGACCTTCGTTTCCTACTCCAAAGATGCTCCGGCTACGGTGGGACACCATTCTCACAGGAACGGCTTCACAGTGTTGGTAAATCCGTATACTGGCGAACTGCTTGAGGGTCAGGACGCGCCGGCAAAGAAGAAGCACGGTTCCGGCTTCTGGCACTTTATCAGAAGAGGACATCGTGCTTTGTGGCTGCCGCGAGATATAGGTCGTCCAATAGTCAATTACGGCACACTACTGTTTGTCATTGTGCTAATCACAGGACTGATAATATGGATGCCTAAGTCGAAGAAAGGATTGAAACATGCCTTATGGTTCAACTGGAAAAAAGGTATGCCCTGGCGACGTAAGCTCTTCGACCTGCACACTATTTTAGGATTATATGTCAGTTTCATTCTTATTGCCGTAGGCTCTACAGGTATGGTGTGGGGCTTGGAGTGGTGGTCGGAGGGTACATACAAACTGACAACCGGTCGCAGTCTTCCTGAATATGACGCTGTGATGTCCGACACTCTGGCGGTTGATACTACCATGACCATTGCCAAAGGCATTGACAGCATATACAGCAAGCTGCTTAAAGAGAACCCTACGGCACAGAAAATAAGCGTGACCTTGCCTGACTCTACCGATAAGGCATCGGTAATATCGGCTACCGTATCGCCTGAAAAGGAGGTTTATTATAATACTGACAATTACAGTTTCGACCGATACTCGCTTAAGGAGATTGTTGTACCGGGACCTTATAACGGCAGATACAAAGATGCCTCATGGGGCGACAAACTGCGCAGGATGAACTACGAGATACACACCGGCAGTGTGTTGGGACTTCCTGGTCAGTTGCTCGTTTTCTTTGCTGCGCTTTTAGGTGCATCGTTGCCTCTCACCGGCTTTTACATCTTCTTTGTAAAGCGTAGAAATAAAAATAAGAACAAGAAGAAGTCGTGATATACATCTTCTTATACTAATGTTTTTTTGAAATTCTACTTAATCGTTGTTCTGTCTATGGTTTCAGACAGTATTAAGCAGGATTTCTTTTGTATTTGATATATTCTGCTCATTCTGCTTACATGACTTTCAGTATTTATAAGTTTTTACGGCTGTTTTATTTGGAGGTTTGAGAAAAAAGATGTAATTTTACAATTGGATTATCAAATATAAAGAAATAAAAAGTAAAATCGAACACAACATGAAAAAACAATTCTTCTATCTATTCATTGCAACAGTAATGATCGGAATCGGCTTGACATCATGCCTGAAGGACGACAATGGTGACGGAAACGACAGCTCTATTATAAGTTACTTCACCATTAAAGGTACTTTCCCGGACAATCAGCTCGTGAGTGACAATGGTGTTATTGTCATACCTACACGTGAGAGTCTTATCAAGGTAACCAACAACAAAGGATTCGGAAATTTCAAGCGCGCTGTTCTGTCTATTGTCTATAATAGTGTCAACATGACAACTGACGAAGTAACGAAGACAACAACGATAAAATACGCAACCATTGTAAACGGTCAGCTAATACCAAGTGTAAATCCCATAGATGCAAAGACTGCTGCAGAGAAGAAAATCACTGTTGCTGACAGTCTCTTTGAGATTAAAAAGTTGGAACAGTCGTGGGGCAGTGTCACAGGATACCTTTCTACTGTAGTTCAAAGCGAGTACTACATTAATAAAAAGCGCGTACCAGTTGCGCCGACTTTCAATGTCGTATATGACAAGGCTGACATGAAGGAGAATGAATTGAAACTCACATTCTGCAGTAATCAGCATCGCAGCAAAGATGATAACAACGTCAACATCTCAAAATTTACCACCTCTTTCTTTATAAAAGACATTCTTGCACAGGTGCCGGGTACTGACTCTGTGAAAGTAACTCTCAGCGGACAAGGCTTTGAACCTAAAGTGATAAAGTTTGGACGCAATATAAAATAAAGTAGTCAGGTGATATAAGACTTCCGGACGACAGCTTTAGGCTTAGGAAACGACGCTTTTTGCAGCAGATTCGTGTTTTCTGTTGATATTATTCACATCATCCGGAAGCATACGAAAACGACTAAGGACAGAACTCGCAACGTTCTGTCCTTAGTCGTTTTCTACTGTTTTACCATGCGAAGCGTAGCATGGAAAACATTTGTAACAATGTCGTCAGTATATCTTACGAATGTGAGTTTTGACACAGAACCGTGTGCAGAGGCATTATCCCAAAACGGTCAATAGATTCCAAACTGATTTCGTTTGATTGTTGGGCAGATTATTAGTCTTGTTACCGTAGGCGTAGCGGGCTACGACAAGGAAATAAGACTGGTAAGAAGCCATACAAGCGGGCGAAAGCAGTAGGAAAGCTCTTGTTCTTTGATAATAAAAAGGCACCGCGGTCTATTGACCGTTTTGGGATTATATATGATTATTCATCCGCATCCTCACCTTCGTGTAGCTCGCGCCGGAAACTCTCCCAATCCTGAAAACCTGCAAAAAGGGCTAACCGGTCAAGAGCCTCCTTGGAAGGACGCTCGTGGATGGTCTTAACAAGCTTCTGCTCAACATGAGAGAGTAACATTTTGATGTCACCTTTGAGTTTCATATAAATGTAAGATATAAAAATTATCCGTCACTACATATCTCGTACGAGCCGATTACTTATGTCGCTTGGCACGCTGCTCACGATATTTGGCTTTCTGGCGTGCCGACCCAGAACCATGAGCACCGGTGATATACTTCTTCTTCTTTGCTTTTGTCTTTACCTTTCCTTCGTCAGGGGCTTTTTTATCGCCACCCTTGCCGAAGTTTATTCCACGTACAAGAATATTCTCGAAATCATCCATAGTGTTGTTTATTTGAGTACCGTCATACCTGATGACTTGGTCAATTTTACTTTCTGAGCTTTCAGCTTATGATTGACGTGGTCAAAGAAACGTGCCGGGTCATAGCGACGCCCTCCACAGTAGAGCTCGAAATGCAGATGCTCCGTTGTAGCACGTCCAGTGCGCCCAACAAGACCAATAGTTTGTCCAGCTTTTACCTTGTCGCCAACCTTAACGAGATTCTTCGACTGATGACCATAGCGTGTGCGTATGCCGTTAGCGTGCTGTATATCGATACAGTTGCCATAGCCAGAGAAGACGCCGGAGCGAATGACCTCGCCGTCGAAACATGCGAGAATCTTATCATTAGGGCAGGTCTTCAGATCTACTCCGCTGTGGTTGCGACGTCCGCCATAGGGGCTTATAACCTTGCATCCCGGCAGGGGATATGACCAACGGCCTTCCGGGATGTCACACATATTAATAATGACTGATGAAGATTTGGCAAACGGATCGTCGTCAGTATATGCCATAAGTTCGTTCTTATCACCATGACGAATGGTCGATACCTGAATACGGTCGCCTTTCTTACGGACTTTCAGTGTCAAAGGACGCAGTTTGTGACTGTTGAGTTCGAGAATGGTCTCTGGATTGATGCGACGCCCGTTAACCATGATAGAGAAAAGACAATAGGAGTCTTGCCCCATTCCACCCACAATGGCAATGGTCTGACCGGCTTTGACATGGTCGCCTACTTTCACGAGGTTCTGCGCATTATCGCCATAGACAGTCTCAAGACCGTTGTCGTGACGCACGACAATGATATTTCCAAATTCAGGATGTTTATAAGATAGACGCACATTGCCCTCGAACATCGCTTTCACGGCATCGCCTTTCTTTGTTGTTATCTCCAGAGAGGAGTTGTTCTTTGCTATCATAGCCTTGCCCACAGGAAGTGGGAAGGAATAGGTCGTTGAGGTATAGTCCGTCAGGTTAATCTCGAAAGCATCGCTACGTTCGAAAAGCCCCGGAGTAGCAATGCTCACCTGCTGACGTTCTGCCGCAGTGAAGTTGTTATTGTCTGCCCATACTGTCATCGTCACGATGAGCAGCAACAGTAATGTTTTGATTCTGGTTATAGTCATTATCATCGTTTATCATAATGGCATTGAAGTTCCTGCCACATTTCTCTTTTCCTTTCTGCTCCATGCGAGCGGAGAAGAACTGGTCGTTATTATCATAAGTGCATATCTGTTCTATATGAACATTCTCAGGCTTGATGCCTGCTTCGACTAAGAGGAGCTTGTTGCACAGCGGCAGGTCGATATGCCATTTCTTGTACAGCCGCGATATGCGCTCCATGAGGAACCCTTCCTCGGCAAAGGCTGTATATACTTCGTCGCCGACTTCAAAATTCTTCAGACTTATGCCCGGACCAATAACAGCTTTGACATTTGACGGCACAGTGGAGTAGGTGTCTGACATAAGACGTAGGGTCTTTTGTACTATACGTGCCACCGTTCCTCGCCATCCGGCGTGTATGGCGGCTACTGCTTTATGTGCCTCGTCGTAGAGAAGCACCGGTATGCAGTCGGCTGTACTTACACCGATTAGTATGCCTGGGATATCGGTTATCACTGCATCAACGCCTTCCAGATAATCCTTCCTATCGGCAGTACTCATGACAATAACATCAGGTGATATGATCTTCGTCTTATCATGATGTGTCTGATGAGGAATGATGACACGCTCCGGTTCGATGGAAAGCATTTCTGCGAGACGCTCACGATTGCGACCAAGGGCGCGGCGTGTGGTAAACGCACGCACCGCCGGACCGAATTGTGTATATTCGAGTGTATTACTCATCAATAGCCTCTATGTCGTCGACATACTCTATATCATCGAGGTCTTCGATATCTGCTTCTTCGATAAAGATTATCTCGTCCTCTCCCTCGTCAGCCATTTCCTTGGCAAAACGCGATATGTCCTTATCCTTGTGTACAAGGAGTTGCTCGTCGATAGCGCCCTGCATCTTGTTGCTCTCCTTGTTGAGTTCTGTCCATAATACATCCTTCAGTTCCTCAAGACCCTTTCCCGTAACACTTGAGATAAACACACAAGGCAGATCATCGGGCAGTGTCTCGCGGAGCATCTCAACGAGCTCCTCATCAAGAAGGTCGCATTTTGTCACTGCGAGGACACGGTGCTTATCGAGCATGTCAGGGTTGAACCGCCTTAGTTCGTTAAGCAGTATTTCATATTCATGTTTGATATCGTCGGTGTCACCAGGCACCATGAACAGCAGCAGGGAGTTACGTTCAATATGACGGAGGAATCGCAATCCCAGTCCTTTGCCCTCTGAAGCACCTTCAATGATGCCAGGTATGTCTGCCATTACGAATGATTGTTCATCACGATAGCCGACAATACCCAATGAAGGTTCCATTGTTGTAAATGGATAGTTAGCTATCTTAGGACGAGCATTGGAAACACTGCTTAGAAGAGTAGACTTTCCTGCGTTAGGAAAGCCCACAAGACCAACATCAGCCAGAAGCTTTAACTCCAGGATAATAGTCATCTCCTGCATTGGTTCGCCCGGTTGGGCATAGCGTGGAGCCTGATTGGTTGATGTACGGAACTGGAAATTTCCCAGTCCGCCTCTACCTCCTTTGAGCAGCATCACACACTGACCGTCGTCGCGAACGTCGCAGACAAACTTGCCCGTCTCTGCATCGTAAGCCACAGTACCCGGCGGGACATCAATATAAATATCCTTTCCGTCAGTGCCATGGCATTTGTCACGACCACCATTTCCACCGTGTTCAGCGAAGATATGACGCTGATACTTCAGATGGAGCAAGGTCCAGTAGTTGTGGTTTGCACGCAGATAGATACTGCCGCCTTTACCGCCATCGCCACCATCAGGACCTCCATTAGGCTGATACTTCACGTGACGAAGGTGCATACTTCCCTTACCACCCTTTCCTGAGCGGCATAGAATCTTCACATAGTCGATGAAATTGCTTTCCGGCATTACTTGTATGTTGTATTTAGACTTTGTTATGCATTCACCTTATCAATGAATTCGAAGATGGCATTTGCCATGTCGTCCTTCTCAGGGAGGTCAATCCAACGGAAGACAGTGCGGATACCTTCTTTCTCGAACCACTCTGAAAGAGGTAGGGTCTGGTTCTGGTAGACATCGAAACGCTTCTTTATTGTCACTTCGTTGTCATCGGCACGCCCCTGCTCAATGGCACGGTTAAGAAGACGACGCATGAGTTCTTCCTCTTCAACGACAAGTTCAATCATAACGCCCATGTCATCTCCGCGCTCTGAAAGCATCTTCTTAAGTGCCTCTGCCTGAGGAATGGTACGTGGGAAACCATCGAATATAACGCCTTGACCAGCAGGGAAGCGGTCGTAATTAGAAGCGAGTATGTCGATCATCAGCTCATCAGGGATAAGCTGACCGTTGTCTATATAACCCTTAGCAATCTTGCCAAGCTCTGTTCCGTTCTTGATTTCACCGCGAAGCACATCGCCTGTAGAGATATGCCCCATATTGTACTTCTTTAAGATAGCATCACTGTAGGTACCCTTACCTGAACCGGGAGCACCGAAAATAATAATATTCTTCATCGCTTTTATTTTGTTGTTTATACCACCATTGCCGGTAGTATTTATTCACTAATTAATAATGAGCAAATGTAACGTGGCTATACTGACGTCACTATTCCTCAGAGAGGACATAAAGATCTCTAAGGTTACGTCCTTGCTGATCGTAGTCAAGGCCATATCCGAGAATGAATTTGTTGCCAATGTTAATTACCCCATAGTCGATATCCACAGGTATCTGCAGTCTGTCAGGCTTGACGAACAACGAACAGATATGCACCTCAGCAGGATTACGTGTGCCAAGGCTCTCTTTCATCTGCTTAATAGTAAGACCACTCTCGATGATGTCTTCCACTATTATCACCGTTCGTCCTGACAGGTCCTCATTGATACCAATCACCTCCTTCACCTTTCCTGAAGATGTGGTGCCCTGATATGATGCCAGCTTCACGAAGCTGATCTCACAAGGAATAGTCACTCGTTTCATCAAATCGGAAGCAAACATGAATGAACCATTAAGCACTGCGAGGAATATAGGGTTCTTATCCTTCATGTCCTCATTTATACGTTTGGCGACCTTATCAATCTCTGCAAGAATGACGGCTTCCGGCATCATTATCTCAAAGGTCTTGTCTTTAATTTTCACCTTATTCATATAGTCAAGGAATATTTTAGGGCAAAATTACTAAAAAAATAGCGATTTCCCTACACTGATAGACAATTATTTTGTATTTTTGCATGTGAAGAACAATGTGTTATTCTCTTAACGCTCTCAAATAATGAAGATTTTCACAGGAAAACAAATACACGAGTGGGACACATACACAATGGAGCACGAGCCTATTCGCCCCATAGATTTGATGGAGCGCGCAGCTAAGGCTTTGACAGATGCCATAAAGAACCGTTGGGACGCGTCTCATCCTTTTGTCATTTTTGCCGGACCGGGAAACAACGGAGGCGACGCACTTGCTGTGGCACGTATGCTTACTGAACACGGATACAGCGTTGAGACATATCTTTTCAACACATCTAACAAGCTTTCCGATGAATGCCAGCGTAATATGCGCAGGCTTCATGAGACAAAGCATGTGAAGAAGTTCGTAGAGGTGACACTTAATTTCGAACCTCCACAGCTCGGCGAGCACACCATAGTAGTGGACGGTTTGTTTGGCTCCGGACTGAAAAAACCTCTTTCAGGAGGCTTCGCAGCTGTAGTTAAGTATATCAATTCCTCACAGGCAACGATTGTAAGCATTGATATGCCGTCAGGACTAATGACTGAGGATAACACTGAGAATATCCGCCAGAATATCATTCGTGCAGATGTTACGCTAACCCTGCAGCAGAAGAAGCTCGCAATGTATCTTGCAGACAACGAGCCGTTTCTCGGCGATATAGAAGTGTTGGACATTAACCTGTCTGAGGAGTTTGCCAACAGAACTCTCACACAATACTATCTGCTTGAAGAGTCTGATGTGAAGAATTTAATGCGCCGACGCTCTGTTTTTGCCCACAAAGGCACAATGGGTCATGCTTTGCTGTTCGCAGGTTCGAGAGGTATGGCAGGAGCGGCTGTACTTGCAGCAAGAGCCTGCATGCGTACTGGAGCAGGGAAGACCACCATACATACGCCATATTGCAACAATACAATTCTTCAGATAAGTGTTCCTGAGGTTATAATACAGCAAGACCGTGAGGAAGAATATATTGCCGAAGCCGTCAATACCGACGACTACGAGGCTGTAGCCTTCGGTCCTGGCATTGGACGCAATGAGGAAACAGCCATTGCGCTGATGACTCAGATTCGCAAGGCGCAGTGTCCGATAGTCTTGGATGCCGACGCATTGAATATTCTTGCCGACCACCGCACATGGTTAGGTCAGCTTCCCCGTGAACTTATCATTACCCCACATCCAGCAGAATTCGACCGTCTGATGGGCAACACCTCAAACGGAAGCTATGACCGTCTGGCGAAAACACAGGATATGGCGCAACGGATAGGAGCCTACATTGTCATGAAGGGACACTACACCGCACTGTGTACTCCCGACGGTGAGGTAATCATAAACCCTACAGGCAACGCCGGCATGGCTACAGCCGGGGCAGGAGATGTGCTGACAGGCATCATAACCGGTTTGTTGGCAAGAGGATATACACGACGTAACGCCTGCGTATTAGGAATGTATATCCACGGTCTGGCGGGCGACAAGGCAGCAACGGAGACAGGTGAAGAGAGCCTTATAGCATCTGATATAATCAAGCATCTGCCAAAAGCGTTCCTCGCTTTAGAGAATCAATAAAAGAAAAACAAAATAACAAATATGAAGAAGCAATTACTGACTTTATTTGCAATGACAATGCTTGGTGCGGTAGCAATGGCACAAGCGGAAGGTACGCCATACTATCTGCCGAAGACCGAGATGAGATTTCAGATTCTTATTGAGAAAACCAGCTATTCGCCTGGCGAATATGCAATCTACTCGGAGCGTTTTCTTAAGAAGAGTCCAAGAACAGAAGCAAGTACGGAATATCGTATTATAGGCATCAATATGTATATGACCGCGATACCTGACTCTGCTAAAGCCTTCTTTATCCCTATCGACAAGAAACATACCGTTCTGAATGTTCAGCGCGACCGCAACGGTGTGCTTATGGCAATCAATACCACAGGGCATCCGATATCTGTTCCCGACGCGTTTAAACCTGCGCCTAAGGCAAAGGTTGTTAATCCTCATGACTTCATGAGCGAGGAGATACTCACGGCAGGCTCAACGGCAAAGATGGCTGAGCTCACCGCCCGTGAGATATACGACATACGCTCTTCACGTAGCGAACTCTCTCGCGGCGAAGCAGAGTATATGCCCAAGGATGGCGAGCAGTTGAGTATAATGCTTGAGAATCTGAATCGTCAGGAGCAAATACTTCTTCAGACATTCGAGGGCGTCACGGTAAAGGATACTATACAACAGGAAATACGTTTTGTCCCTGAGAAGGAGGGTGAAGCCAAGCAAATACTGTTCCGCTTGTCGAAGAAACTCGGGCTTGTGGATGCTGACGACCTTGCAGGCTCACCTTATTATATTGTGATAGACGACCTGAACATTATTCCTGAAATTAAAATTGATGCAAATGTCAAACGCGGAAAAGAAGAACCAAGCATTGCAGTAAACATGCCGGGCAAGGTTAAGGCAACGATTCTCGAAGGCAACAACCCTATAAAGGCATTCGAGTGCTATGTGGCGCAGTACGGTCGTCTGGAATATCTTTCAAGCAATCTTTTCGGAAGAAAGATTCTTACAACTGTACGTCTAAACCCTGTAAACGGCAATGTAGAGCTGATAGACACGGAACCTCTTGATTAATCTCACTATAAATATATTGATGAAAGAATTACAATTGAAGTACGGATGTAATCCGAATCAGACACCTTCACGTATATTCATGACCGAAGGTAACTTGCCAATCGAAGTACTCAACGGCCGTCCGGGCTACATCAATTTCCTCGACGCACTGAACTCATGGCAGCTTGTGAAGGAATTAAAGGAAGCTACGGGGCTTCCGGCAGCGGCATCATTTAAGCATGTCAGTCCGGCAGGAGCCGCTGTAGGGCTTCCACTTGACGACACATTGAAGAAGGTTTATTTCGTTGACGACGTGAAGATACCACTTTCTCAGATAGCATGTGCCTATGCTCGTGCCCGTGGTGCTGACCGCATGAGTTCGTATGGCGATTTCATCGCTCTCTCCGACACGTGCGATGAGGCTGTCGCAACACTCATAAAGCGTGAGGTAAGCGATGGTGTCATTGCTCCGGACTTCACGCCTGAGGCTCTTGAAATACTGCGCGATAAGCGTAAGGGCACGTATAACGTCATCAAGATCGCCCCTGACTACAAGCCGGAGCCTATAGAGAGAAAGCAGGTTTATGGTGTGACATTCGAACAGGGACGCAATGATATACGTCTTGACGACCCCGCACTTTTCGATAACGTCCCAACCCAAGCAAAACACTTCACACCTGAAGCAAAGCGCGATTTGATGATTGCGCTGATCACTCTGAAATATACACAGTCAAACTCTGTATGCTATGTCAAGGACGGTCAGGCTATTGGCATTGGTGCCGGTCAGCAGAGTCGCATCCACTGCACGCGCCTTGCCGGCAACAAAGCCGATACGTGGTGGCTGCGCCAGTGTCCTAAGGTGATGAATCTGCCTTTCAAGGACGGCATACGCCGTGCTGATCGCGACAACACAATCGATGTGTATATCTCCGACGATTATGAGGATGTACTTGCCGACGGCGTATGGCAGAACTTCTTCAAAGAGAAGCCGGAGCCACTGACACGTGAGGAAAAGAAAGCATGGATAGCACAGAATACCGGGGTGAGCCTTGGCTCTGATGCCTTCTTTCCTTTCGGCGACAATATCGAACGCGCACACAAGAGCGGTGTAGAGTATATTGCACAGGCAGGCGGATCGCTTCGCGACGACAATGTCATTGCCACTTGCGATAAGTATGGAATCACAATGTCGTTCATCGGAATACGACTATTCCACCACTAAGACTGCATTCTGAAGAACAAAACATAACTCGGGATTAATAGCCGATTTGTGATAACATACACAGGGGAGACCGTTCCGGCGGTCTCCCCTGTGTATGTTAATACAGACGATATGTTACATTACTTTTATAGTTGTTTTCTGCAGGTCGCGTGAGTTCGGACCAACCATTATCTCGAAATCACCTGCCTCGAACACCTTATGACCTTCTGCATCATAATATGTAAGGCTTTCCTCATTGATAGGGATAGTCACCGTCTTGCTCTGACCTGCCTTTAGGAATATGCGCTCGAAACCTTTCAGTTCCTTCACTGGACGGGCAATCGACGCGAACACATCGTGAATGTAAAGCTGAACCACCTCGTAAGCGTCGTACTTACCGGTATTGGTGACTGTCACTGTTGCACGGAAATTACGTCCGGAGCCAGTGACAGAGAGGTCGCCATACTTGAATGTCGTGTATGACAGACCGTAGCCGAATGGATATAGAGCACCGTTGCTTACGTCAGTGAAGTTGCTTGCATACTTCTGGAAACTTGTATTGTTGTCAGCTACAGGACGACCTGTGTTTAGATGATTGTAATATAATGGCTCCTGCCCGGTGGTCTTTGGCATTGATGTGGTGAGGCGTCCGCATGGCACCTTGTCGCCGAAGAGCACATCGCATATTGCATCAGGGGTCTCAGAGCCTCCAAACCATACATTCATGATTGCCGGTACATGCTCACTCTCCCACGTCATCACTGTCGGACGACCGGCGAAATTGAGAAGCACAACAGGCTTACCCAGTTTTACCAATTCCTTCAGCAGGTCCATTTGACATTGCGGCAGCTCGAGTCTTGAACGTGAAGAGCTCTCGCCGGAGTAGTCGGCACATTCGCCCATGGCACACACCACGACATCAGCCTGACGAGCCACGGCAAGCGCCTGATTGCGGGCACTGACATCATCCACGCGCTCGATGTTGCGACCGAACTCTGCACCACGCTGAACACTTTCGTCATATTCTATGTTGCTGCCCTGAGCATACAGAAGTTCAGCCTTACCTTTAAGTGCAGCCTCAAAGCCCTCTTTGAGGGTCTTGTATTTCGTTGCATCTTGAGCCACCACCCAGTTGCCGGTAAGGTTGTCACGTGTATTGGCAAGCGGACCGATGAGAGCTATCTTACCCTTTTTCTTGAGTGGCAGAATACTGCCTTCATTTTTCAGAAGCACAAAGGTCGATGCCGCCAATTCGCGAGCTGCCTCGCGGTTTTCTTTGCAATACATGAAGCGCTTCTCACGTTTTGCACTGATATATTTATATGGGTCGTCGAATAACCCGAGTTTCCATTTTGCCTCAAGCACCTTCCTGCAGGCATCTGTTATACGCTCTTCTGAAACCAACCCCTTGGCAACACTCTCCTTCAGTGTGGTTAAGAAACCATACGAACACATATCCATGTCCGTTCCGGCATTCATCGCCAGTGCAGCGTTATGGGCAAGTTCGCCAAAGCCATGCTGTTGCATCTCTGCTATGGAAGCATAGTCTGTTACAATAAATCCGTCGAACTTCCACTGGTTGCGCAGCACATCAGTGAGTAGCCACTTGTTTGCTGTGGCATGCTGTCCGTCGACAATATTGAATGACGACATAAAAGATCCTGCACCAGCCTCGGCAACGGCCTTGTAAGGAGGGAAATATTGGTTATACATGCGCAGGTGCGACATGTCAACAGTATTATAGTCGCGACCGGACTCTACGGCGCCATACAGAGCATAATGCTTCACGCATGCCATTATATTATAAGGTTTAGAAAAGTCACCCTGATACCCGCGCACCATTGCTGCACCTACGAGTGAGCATAGGAAAGGGTCTTCGCCTGCGCCCTCGGCAATACGTCCCCAACGAGCGTCGAGTGCAATGTCGACCATTGGCGAGTAGGTCCAGTTTATACCGACTGACGAAGCCTCGAGGGCTGCGATGCGTGCAGCACGCTCTATACCGGCGAGATCCCATGAGCAGGACTGCGCCAAAGGCAATGGAAATATAGTCTCATAGCCATGGATGACGTCCATACCTACTATGAGAGGAATGTGCAGACGGGTTTTCTCTACAGCAATTTTCTGCAGTTCGGCTATCTGCTCACGTCCCTTGATATTTAATATACCGCCAAGTTTTCCGGCAGCAATAAGTTCGCCCACCTGAGTGTTCATTGCCTGACCGGTTGTAATGTTTCCGGCAGGAAGGAGATTCAGCTGACCGATTTTCTCATCAAGCGTCATCTTTGCAAGCAACACCTCGACGTATTGCTCCATTGTAACTTTCTGTGCATAGATATCAGATACGGACATCACCGGGAGCACAGACAATAAAAAAATAAATATTTTTTTCATATATGGTTTTATAAATATCGCAATCCCGTATTTGACTTGCAGACTATAACAGCATTGTCATGCTTGATTTTTGCATACACACGTCATTGCCATGCAAAAGTAGTAATTAAAAATTGATTCTCCAAATAAAACTACAGACATTTCTCTTTTCATAATCACATGCTTGCTCCAGTCCGTGACAAGTCTTTTCCGTGTGCTTCCGGATGCTGTGAATAAATTTGACAAAAAGGCTGTTATAAGCATGCATACCACCGATATTTGCCGGCGTACTGTCGTCCGATGACAAAAAACGCTTATTTTTGACATTACATAAAAGATGCTGATAATCAGAACAATAGACGGTTTTTATACCGATAAAAACACAAATCAGTTTCAAAAACCGCCGTTTCTTGAGGCTAATTCCTACGTTTCTTGACTCTAAAACCGCCCTTTTCAACATCAAGAACCACCGCTTTTTGAACGAAAAAGCACGGAATTAGGCTGTTTTTAGCTATTGCCGGTTCTCGAAGCAGTGGTTATATGCCATGTGGACTTGGCAAATCATTGTTTTTTATTTTCTATTTCATTAAAATAATGCGACAGTAATTTTTCTTGACTATACATCAAGTTCCGGATAACCTTTCTTATCCCAAACTCGCGTATTCATATTTTTTTTACGGAGAAATAAAAATTTTCGCATGAAAAGTATTGCAAAATCAAAAGACTTTTATTAACTTTGCAAAATCAAATATAAATCGTATAAATCTATCAAAAAACAAACAACTACTTTTCAATATATCAGAGTCGTGACATTTGTGCCACAGCAGTGAGACACTCAAAATTAAATTGTCTACGACAAAGTCAATGACGACGATCTGAAAAGAGCTATGGGGTATGACAAGACGCGCAACCCACGCTTCACGAAAAAGAGTTGGCTGGCAAAAAGAAAAACATAGAAAAGGAGACTTCTTTGTCAAAACGACTCTTACAGAAAAAGAAAATTATTGTATTACAACAATAGACACATACGTTTTTATGGTTTTTAATTTGGTTAGTTGGGTAGTGCTTTTGCTAAGTTGAATTCGTGAGAACCATTTAGTAAGACACTACGAAAAAGAAAAGGATGGTGGCAGAAATTTCTGCCCCATCCTTGGATTTTTTTTATAATACTATTTGATTTTCGATTTGGTTTTATGCCGGGAAAATTATATATTTGTACCCAAATACAACAAACCAAGCAATGAAAAGAAGAAAATTCCTGAAAACGATGAGTGTAATGGCAGCTGCAATGTATGCCGATTTACCTACATTTGCACAGAATGTCAGTCAAATGGGAAAGGAGAAACTAAAAGTAGGAATCCTTAGCGACATTCACATTACAGATACAGAGAGTGCGAAAACCTTTAGACATGCGCTGGAATATTTCCGCGACCGCCATGCCGACGGAGTAATAATTGCAGGTGATATGGCAGACTGGGGCATAGAATCGCAACTTAAGATTGTGGCTGACACATGGTTTGAGGTGTTTCCAAAAGACAGACTGCCCGACGGACAACATATAGAAAATGGTGAAGATCGCTACGGAGTCAGACTGCCGCAGATAGAAGTAAGTTTCCCTTCAGTACTGAAAAAACGCACCGGCGTGCGTGCAACCGACTATGAAGTGCGGGTGGAGCAGGCTTTTTTAGACACAATCACCATAACACATACCAAACGAGTATATTCAAACGGTTTCTATCTTGGCGAGGCTCAAGACGAAAAAGACGTTACTTGTTTGTTCGGAAAGCACGAACTACCCAAGAACCGCAAGTGGCGATTTGCAGTATTGCCTTGCGAGAGTTTCGGCAAGAAAGGGGCTGCGATATATTCCGAATGGCAAGAACCGATAAAACAATAAGCACAGAATGAAAAGAATATATACTATTATACTTGCCGTGATTGTGTCTTCAATGAGCATGGCACAAAGCAAACCATTCACTATTACCGCCCATTCCGGTGCATACGACACCGAGGAAAACAGTATGGAATTTATCATGACCGCACTTGCCAACGACGACGACATCATAGAGTTTGATGTACGCCAACGCCCCGATGGCACGCTCGTCATGAGCCACGACCCCGTCAACAGCAACAACGAAGAAACAGAGATAGAAAAGGCATTGAAGGCAATAAAGGGAAAACGCGCCAAAATAAACCTTGACATAAAGGAGATTCGCACATTGCCCACCTTATATAATATGGTACGCGACTTAAGGATGACAGAGCAGATCTTTATGACCGGCATCGAGATTAACGACGCCGCTGCCGCAAAGCTACACTGCCCGGGAATACCATATTATCTTAACTGCAAGCCTGAGAAAAGGCAGATAAGGAAGAAAAGCGGACAACAGCAGTTGCTGAAGACTTTGAAAGAAAGCAATGCCATAGGTGTGAACTGCAACTATAAGTTCTGCACACGCCGTCTGCTGACGCTGCTGCACGCCAATGGCTACAAGCTGTCTATATGGACCATAGACAAGATAAAAGACATGAGGAAATACTCTAAAATAGGTCCCGACAACATAACAACACGTCATCCTGACACTCTAAAAGCAACGTTGAATAAGAAATAAACACTTGATTACCTAAAACCTAAATACGACAAATATGAGAAAGCATTTCGTTTTGACATGTATAGCACTGGTATCAGCAGCCTGTGGTCTTGCCGAGAACTATGAACTTCAGAAGTACACCTACCCTACTCCATATGCGGTAGAGAAGATTCAGTCGCCTACAGGAAAGGTCGTAAAGAATGTAATCCTTATGATTGGCGATGGAATGAGCCTGGCACACATACAGTCGGCATGGACCTGTAATCGCGGAAAGCTATGGCTTGAGAATGCCCCGTATGTAGGACTGTCGAAGACTCCTATCGTCAACCGTCTGATAGCAGATTCCGGCTCGGGCGGCACAGCATTAGCAACCGGATATAAAACCATATACCATGCCATCGGCGTCGATGGGAATGGTGCAGCACACCCAAGCCTTATAAACCTTGCCCACGATAAAGGTCTCTCCACAGGAGTGGTCGTGACATGCCGACTGTGGGACGCCACACCATGTACGTTCCTCGCTCATAATGTAGACCGCGACGAAGAAGAATTACTCGTAGAGCAGTTTCCCGACTCACCGGTAGATTATGTCTTCGGTGGCGGAGCACGGAAGATGAAGCCAGAAGGACGCTTTGACAAACGAGATATCTTCGGCGAACTCAAGGACAAAGGTTATTCCATCGTACCGTCCTACGAGGACTTCCTGCAATATAAAGGAGGAAAAGCATGGTGTGTGCCGTTTAACGTAGACACACCACTGCCCGCCGAACGCAAGGATATGCTCGCCAAGGCTTCGCTGAAACAAATAGACTTACTAAGCAAAAACAAGAATGGTTTCTTCATGATGATAGAAGGTTCACAGCTCGACGACTACGGGCACTTCAATCAAATAGGCTTACTCATGGAAGAGACACTCGACTTCGACCAGACAATCGGCGAGATATACAAATGGGCTGCACAGGACGGCGAGACACTCGTCATTGTCACTGCCGACCATGAGACCGGCGGTTTGTCGCTACTCGGCGGCAGTTTAAACACAGGTTCAGTAGAAGTGAAGTTCAGCACCGACGACCATTCAGGTACAATGGTGCCCATCTATGCCTTCGGTCCAGGCTCCGAGAACTTCAGCGGCTTCATGGATCAGAAAGAGATCTTCCGGAAGGTGAAGCACCTCTTAGGGCTTTAATCTCGATCCCGGAACACAACGCCTTTCAATGTACATTCCTATCACGAACGACAAAAACTCTTTCTTTTCCTTCATTCTTCAAAAAAAAATATGTAACTTCGCAACCAACAAAAACAATAATAACTAAAGATCATTCACAACCAAAGGATGCAACTCCTTGATTAAAGGGGAGAGAATCAAGGATGCTTGTTAACAATTCACTCCCCACATTTTCCTTTATATGAAACACAAATCTTGGTTAACCAAAACATTCTCTTCAGGAGTTTTGACAGGAATGGCGGCATTGTGTTTACTCTCTTATGGCAATGTTGCCTATGCAGCAAACCCTGAGATGAACATTCAGTCCCAACAGACAAAACGAGTAACCGGTACAGTGACAGATCCTGCCGGCGAGCCTATCATCGGCGCCACTGTCATGCAGGTTGGTACGTCAAATGGTACCATTACCGACATTGACGGACGATTCACTATCGATGTTCCTGCAAACGCAAAATTGTCTGTTTCTTATGTTGGCTACGCAACACAGGAAATCAATCTCAACGGTCAGAACAACGTCAACATTACTCTTGCTGACGATGCACAGAATCTTGATGAGCTCATCGTAGTGGGTTACGGTACGATGCGTAAGCGCGACGTAACCGGTTCTATCTCTCAGGCAAAAGGCGACGATATCGTCAAGACACAGAGCTTCTCTGCACTTGATGGTCTTCGTGGCAAGGCTGCCGGTGTGACAATCTTCTCTAACTCTTCACAGCCAGGTGCTTATCAGAACACAGTCATCATCCGTGGTATGTCAACCATCAATGCTTCCACCGACCCTCTCTATGTTGTCGATGGCGTTGTAATGGAAGACTTCAGCATGGTCAATCCTAACGATATCGAGTCAATCGAGGTGTTGAAGGACGCCTCTGCTGCCGCTATATATGGTGCCCGTGGTGCCAACGGTGTCATCATCGTTACAACAAAACGTGGTCTTGACGGTGCAGAAGGAACAAGAATCTCTTATCAGGGTTCTTTCAGCATTGCATCTCCTGCACGCTATATGAAGACACTTAGCGCAAAGCAGTGGTGCGACGCTTGGATGATAGGTCTCGAGAACGAGAACAAGTGGTATGGTAAAAGCTGGTCACTCGACCGTAAATACTACTTCAACGACCCTCGTTACTTCGACTCGAACGGTGATCCGATATACGACACCAACTGGCAGAAGGAGGCTACACGCACTTCAGGTTCACATAATCACCAGCTTAACATTCAGCAGGCTGGTAAGAATTCTAAAATGGGCGCATTTCTGAACTACACTGACCAGCAGGGTATCGTTCTTAACACATACAGCAAGCGTGTAAACGCAAAGATGGCTTACGATGCTAATCCTACATCATGGCTGACAACCAACGTCAACTTGCTTGTAAACCACACATGGGGTCGCTACACTGTAGAGACTGGTGGTGACCAGACAGCTCGTCGCACAATGATTGAGTTCATGCCTTGGATGCCTGTTTACAACGCCAACGGTACATTCACCATGCGTAGCGACTGGGCTGATATTCCTACCAACGGTTTCGAATCAATGGCAAACCCTGTAGCCATACTTACCGACCAGCACCGTTACAATTACAACACACAGATGTTCGGTAATGCCGCTCTCACATTCCACCTCATGCCTGGTTTGGATTTGAAGACCCAGTTTGGTGTCGATGCTCACAACCGCACAGGTAAATTCTACTCTTCCGTTACACTTGAGAATCAGTCAAAGCCTGACGGTTCTGCAAGACGCGAGCATTCTATGTCACTCTACTGGCAGGAAGAGACATACCTTACATATAATAAAGCATTCAATGAGAATCATCGTTTGAATGCAATGTTCGGTCTCTCATGGCAGGAGCGTTCATACGACTTCGACTATATGAGTGCGTCCGGATTCAGTGGCGACGACTTCTACATGTTCAACAACATGAGCGTTGCAACCAACCGTCCTTATATCGACTCTGACATCGCAAGCTGGAGAATGAACTCTTACTTCCTCCGCGCTGCCTACACTCTGATGAACCGCTACTCATTCACCGCTACAGGTCGTTATGACGGTTCTTCTAAGTTCGGTGCCAACCATAAATACGCATTCTTCCCTTCAGCAGGTATCGCATGGAACGCTAAGGAAGAGGATTTCCTTAAGGATTTCAATGCTATCGATGACCTTCGCATCCACACAAGCTACGGTATCACCGGTAACTCTGAAATCGGTTCTTACCGCTCACTGCAGCGCGGCGAAGCCGGTACTGTGCAACTCAACAACTCTGCAATGCCTTACACACGGATAAGTTCAATGCCGAATGCCGACCTTAAATGGGAGAAGACCGCTCAGTGGGACCTTGGCTTCAACCTCGGTGTTATTGACAACCGTCTGCGTTTCGACATTTCTTACTACTATAAGAAGACTACTGACTTGATGCTTGATGCTCCGGTACCTTCACAGACAGGTTTCACTTCTATCTACAAAAACATAGGTTCCGTAGAGAACAAGGGTGTCGACATCATGATCAACGCTACCCCAATCAACACAAAGGATTTCAATTGGGATATTACCTTCAACGCCAACTACAACAAGAATAAGGTTATCAAACTTGCCAATAATAATGCTGATATCGAGTATGTCGGCTGGGTCGGCGGCAACGAGGCTATCATCCGCGTTGGAGAGTCTCTCGGTTCTTTCTACGGCTACACCCGCTATGGTATCTGGGACGGCAGTTCTAACGGTGAAGGGCAGTCGCATTACTGCGGCAAATACGATGCTGCAACCAACTCCTATGAGCACTGCGACGGTCGTCACGAAATAGGTGTCTCTCACCACTCAAAGAACAAGACAATCTTAGGTAAGGGAATTCCTGACTGGACAGGTTCTATCATCAACAACTTCGTTTACAAAAACTTCGACCTCACTATTGATATGCAGTTCGTTGCCGGTGTTCAGACTATGCGCCAGTACTACCACTCTACATACGACCGTTTCGGTCTTACCAGTGGTCTCGAGAAAATTCTCACCGACGCTTGGTCAGAGACTAACAAGAACACGATGCAACAGGCAATCCTCCTCAATGGTCCTGGTCATAAAGGACACGTGTCAACAGTTGACTCACAGTGGATTTGCGACGGTTCATACCTGCGTGCCAACCTCATCCAGCTCGGATATACCTTCGACAAAGCAGTATGCCAGAGCATAGGTCTGCAGGCTGCACGCTTGTATGCTTCTGTAAACAATGCATTCCTGATATGCGACAGCGACTTCGACGGTTATGATCCAGAGGCAAGCTCCGAGCGTGGCTACGGTGCTCGCGGACAGAACATGGCGTTCTTCTCTTACCCACGTGCTCGCACATGGACTTTCGGTGTAAACGTAACATTCTAATGACTTACTAAAAAACTTACCATTATGAAGAAACTTTCTTTATATATATTGACATGTGCAATGGTTTTGACATCTTGCAGCGACTGGCTTCAGGAAGAGCCGAAATCATTCGACGACGGTTCTATCCGTACAGAGGTTCAAGCTCAGGCACGCGTAAACCGACTATATCGAAACGGTGCACCGACACAGATATCCTCTACCGGTGCTTATCGTGGTGGAAACTATTCATGCAATAGTTTCCTCACCGGCTACTATTCAAGTTCGTATGAAGGTCAGGAACTTGATATCTATGCAACACGTACACTCACACGTCAGAACAATACCAACGACGTCTGCGTTCGTATGACACACAATGTATGGACAAGCTGTTTCCGTGAAATCAATGTAGCCAACACTGCTATCAAATCAATCGGCGAACTTCCACAGACTCCTGCACTTAGGACACTTATTGCAGAGGCAAAGTTCTTCCGAGCATTCAATTATTTCCACCTTGTAAAGACATTCGGAGGTGTGCCTATCAACACCGTTCCTACTGAAGAACTTGGGGTTGGCAATAAGCCACGCGACACCGCAGAAGCTGTTTACGAACTTGTTGAAAAAGACCTAAAGGAGGCTATTGAAGTTCTCCCTGCCAACAGCATGATAAACAACGGCAATCGTGTAGGCAAGAGCACAGCCCAGACTCTACTCGCTGATGTTTACATGCAGCAAGGCAAAAAAGACGAGGCAAGACCTGTTCTTGCTGCCATAGTAAACAGCGGCGACTACTCTCTCGTTCAGGGCACTGACATGGATGAACACTCTTACATCAACATTCTTCGTACAACTGACAACACTTCAGAGACAATCTACTTTGTAGAGTACAACGCCAACCTTAGCCGTATGGACCGCCGCACAGGCAACTGCTTCGACGACACAATGGAGGGTGCAGCTCAAGCTCTAAACATCTATCGTCTCGTCATCGCTCCTACAGAAGCTTACTGCGCTGTCTATGATCCCGCTGCCGACCTTCGTATCCAGAACAAGCAGTTCTTCGTCACAGAAGCAAACGTACAAGTAAAAGCCAACGGCGAGCGTTGGACTTGGAAGTGGGATGGCATTACTCGTGGCGACTGGTACTACCTCGAAGAGAGCTGTCTGTACGACGGTAAGGGCACAAAGGACTGGAACATCTACCGCTACGCAGAGGTTCTGCTCGATTATGCCGAAGTTCTCGGCAAGGCTGAAGGTGCAAAATATCTTGCACAAGTTATGCACCGTGCTGACCTGACCGGCAAGACAATCAACCAGATAGAGAATGATCTTAAGACGCTCTCTGACCAGGAGTTCACAGAAGCTTGCTGGACAGAGCGAATCAGGGAATTCCCACTCGAGTATAAAATCTGGGATCTCTGCCTGCGCACGAAGAAGTTTCCCATTATCAATGCTAACCACACTGTGACTTATGTCGACCTTATTGGCGCAAAGAACGGCAGCGGTGCGACATTCAAGACCTCAGACCTCTTATGGCCTGTGCCTACACAGGAAATTCAGCGCAACCCTAACCTCACACAGAACGAGGGTTACCAAAGACAATAAGAACAACACAATTCTTATAACTACTACGGCTGCAGCGAAACAGTATCGCTGCAGTCGTTTTTATTGCCATTATTATAATCCCAAACATATATAAAACTATTGGTGTCCGGTAAACAAAATATAGCGATGAATCAAGTAGGATAAAACCTGTGGAGCGTGATTTATCACGTTCCGCCTCGCACGGAAAACAAGCGCGTCATACGTCGAGGCGTGATTCATCATGCTTAAGCCTCTCTCCGTGAAAACACATAATCACTACAACTCTTGCGAAATGAACCCGGACGGCGTAGGGGCGTGATTTATCACGTTCCGTATTACGTCCGTGAAAACAATAATCATTCCAATACTCGAGAAATAAACCCAACGCATTGGGCGGAACGTGATAAATCACGCCTCTACGCCGTCCGGCATTTGCCGGCAGCTTCTCCTATGTTCAGGAAACATTAAAAACAAAATATTTTATCATTTGCGCAATCTGCGTAAACGCTAAACCAAAACGTTTGTTAACTGTGCAACATGCGCAAATGCTACAACAAATGATTAAATGAAAAACAGGAAACAGTTTTTGATTGTTTAATTATATCAGAAGGAATTTATTATGGCAAAATGGAGTAGGATAATTCAGATTGACACAATAGAGCTGTAGAATCTGTGGGGCGGCATACATTTCATCTTCATAAAAGCCGTGGAGAACGTATCGACTACAAAAAAGTATACCTTGTTTGACGAAGAGCCAAACAGGGTATATGGGTTTGTCTGCCGGGGCAGGGATTGTTGGTCTACGGCACGTAAACTGTCTTTTTCTTCAAGCCCTTGTAGGTGTTGACCGTTATGGTGAAGGCATCGCCTGGCTGCACGTCTTTGCCAATAGGAATGCTGAGGAATGATTTATGGGTGTAATACTCCGGCACGCCGTTCTGGTCGTGATAAAGCGTAAGAAATACGTGGCGGTCGATGACGCTGTCTTTTCTCACCGAGACGATGTGCCGTGTGTCAGCCTCTTTGTCGTAGCTGACGCCAACCTTGAGGTTGAGTGCCAGATTTAGATACTTCCTGTTGTTGCTTATCCAGGCGCTCTCCCATCCCGTCGGGTCGGTCTTCATCTCTTGAGTATCATTAGCTGTCCAAGGGCGGCTGACATTAATCATGCGGATATTCCTAACCTCAAGATTGCCACTTGTCGGCTCGGAGTAATAGACCAATGCACGGTATATGGTGTCGGCTTTAAGGTCTCGTGTTGCCATGGGTGTCTTGAGTGTCAACCGGCGGTTGTCGTCGGTATTGAAAGCAACTATCGCGCCGGAGGCATTGGTGGCTACTTCAACGAAATCACTACGCAGGAAAGAATACTTTCCGTCGCCAGGCTCGTAGGTTTCCTGCTTGCAGGAGCTGCCGGCAACAGCCAATCCGAAGAATGCAAGAATTGGCATGTAATGGCGTAAAAACTGTATCGGGCGTATCATAGTCTTGTTGTTTTCTTAGTCTGAAGATAGTTGCGCAGGGGGTTGGCATACATCGTAAGGATGCGCTCAGTGAGGAATGCCTCGTCTTTATCGGGGATGTCTATCTTTGCCAACTGTCCCTCAATATATTTATCGAAGCGTTTCTTGTCGGCGTCGGTGTATTGTGATGTCCATTCCTTGGTGCCGTTGAGACGGTCGAGAGCAATGTAATTGCCGGGAAAGAGACGGTAGTTGCTGTGTATCTGTGTGTCCATACGACGCGCCACTTCCTGATAGAACTCCTGCACCTGGAGGTCGGCAAGCTCGTCGAGCCATTCGTTAATACACGGCGAGGTGGCGTAATGTATGCGTCCCTTATAACCGAATATTCCCGTCTTCATATTGTCAAGATCGTCCTGACGGCTCTTTTTATATGACGGGTTGTCACGTTTCAACTGATACTCCTTTGCCTTGAGATAGTCGCAGGGGTCGTATTCATAACTAATGGTAAGCGGCACGATATTCATATCGCGCAGAGCATCAGCATGTGAACCGTCGAAACCCAAGGCAAGCATCTTCAGCACCGACTCCTGGGTGTGGTCGCTGGAATCCTTCGAACGTCCCTCGCGCTGCGCAATCCATATATTCTCTTTCTTCTCGTTGATAGCGAAGTGCATATACTCGCTCATCTTTATGGAGCTCTTCATCATCTCCTTTGGAGTAAGCGAACGGTGAACGATGAATGCTTTATTCATCTTCACAAGGATGCGTATCCAAGGGTATATGAGAAGGTTGTCGCCAATGGCAATCTCGCACGTAGTGGGCGCCTTGGCTTTAAAGAGCAGATAGTCGAGTATGGCAGAATCGAGCACGATATCACGATGGTTGCTCACAAAAGTGTAGCGGCGCTCCCATGTTACCGACTTGTGGTTATGGAATGTGTAGCCGTCGGAGGATTTACGCAGAACGTAATATACGACGTGTTTCATGAAACGACGTTGGAAATCGGTTGTCGTACGCACACCAATGAATCCTAACTTAAGAACATTATCAATGACAAAAGCAGGAAGCCACGGGGCAAAGCCCTTGAGCATGACGCGAAACTGACGGTCTTTCAGTAAATCGCGCAAGGCAGGCTGTAGTTCGCCGGATGAATAAGGACGGATATCATCAAAATCCGAAAGTTTTGCCATATATGAATATTTTGAAGTTAAAACTGATTCTCTACAATATCACTTAGCACCTTGCTGATGTCAAGACCAGCTGCACGAACCTGCTGCGGTATGAACGACGTGGCGGTCATGCCCGGTGTGGTGTTTATCTCAAGCATATTGATCTTATCCGAGCCGTCAACATCCTTTGAGATGATATAATCCACCCGGATGATACCGTTGCAATGCAGTATGTCGTATATGCGGCTGGTTTCCGCTGCAACACGCTCTGCGGTGTCGGCGGCAATGCGTGCAGGGGTTATCTCGTCGACCTGTCCGTTGTATTTCGCATCATAGTCGAAGAACTCGTTGTCGGTGACAACCTCCGTAGCCGGCAATACCACCGACTGTGTCTTGGTCTTGAAGCATCCCTGCGACAGCTCCGTGCCGTCGAGGAATCCCTCTATCATCACTTCGTCGCTTTCAGAGAAAGCCAGTTCGAGGGCAGCGTCCATCTCATAGACGCTCTTCACCTTACTGACGCCATAGCTGGAACCATCGGCTGAAGGCTTCACGAAGCACGGCAGTCCGAGACGCGCCACGACGTCGGCATTGGAAAGGCGTTGCTTGTCAGTCTTACGTATGAGCACAGAATCGGCGACGTTCACACCGAATGCGCGGAGATAGTTATTGAGCGCGAACTTATCGAATGTGAGCGCTTCGACAAGGACACCGCATGTGGAATACGGAATACCAAGAAGTTCGAAGTAACCCTGAAGAACTCCATTCTCACCCGGAGCACCGTGAATGGTGATATATACGTAATCAAAGTTCTTCTTCTCGCCATTCTCCATATATGTGAAGTCATTACGGTCGATGGGAGCCATTATGCCATCGGCAAGATGGACGTTCCATTCGAGACCGCGTGTTTCGACGAGTTTAACGTCATATCGTTCTTTATCAAAGAATGAATAGAGACCCGCACCGGAGCGCATGGAAACATCATGCTCCGACGAATCGCCTCCACAAATGATTGCTATTTTCCTCATTTTAAGAAAGTATCTTTTGTTGTGCCGCTAATGTAGGCACGCCATTTATTTATTAGTCTGTCGAGATCGGAAGGCAGCTCGGAGGTGAAGTCCATCTGCTGCTTTGTCTTAGGATGCACAAATCCTAATGTGCGAGCATGAAGTGCCTGGCGCTGGCAGAGATTAAAACAGTTCTGTATATATGCTTTATAAGAGGCGCTGCGCTCACCACGGAGTATTTCCATTCCGCCATATCGCTCATCGGCAAACAATGGATGACCGATATGTCTCATGTGAGCACGTATCTGATGAGTGCGTCCTGTTTCGAGAATACATTCCAAGAGCGTCACATATCCGAAACGTTCGATTACCTTGTAGTGCGTCACGGCAGGTTTGCCGATGCCTGAGTCAGGCTCAGCGACGGTCATACGCAGACGATCCTTCGGGTCACGTGTGATATTGCCTTCAATGCGTCCCTCGTCTTCAACGAAATGCCCCCATACAAGAGCATGATAAGAACGATGTGTGGTCTTGTTGAAGAACTGTGCACCGAGCGATGTCTTTGCCTCCGGAGTCTTTGCTATAACGAGTAAACCGCTTGTGTCCTTGTCTATACGATGCACCAAGCCCACCTCCGGGTCGTTTGGATCGTATGAAGGCAAATCGCGGAAATAATAAGCAAGGGCATTAACAAGTGTACCGGTAAAATTGCCCACACCTGGATGCACAACAAGTCCGGCAGGCTTGTTGATAACCAACACTTCGGTATCTTCGTAGATGACATCGAGAGGTATATTCTCAGGAAGAATGGATGTATCGTGACGTGGACGGTCGAGCATGAGGGTCACAACATCACCTGCACGCACCTTATAATTGCTTTTTACAGGTTTGTCGTTGACATGCACAAAACCGGCATCGGCAGCCTTTTGTATTCGGTTGCGCGAAGAATGCTGAAGTTTCTCGGTCATGAACCTGTCGACACGTGTAGCTATCTGTCCGGCATCAGCAACAATGCGGAAATGCTCATAAAGCGAAGGCTCTATGTCGTCGAGGTCGTCTTTACAGTCAATAGTTTCATCTATCATACGCTTCCAGACTATGGTATCTCTACAAAATCATCTACTTCGCCCACATCATGCCGGTCGCCGCCTCTGCTTTCTCCACTATATAGGTCGTAATCAATATAATTAACAGAATCTTCCGGCGACAGCATTCCGTTGCCAATCTGTATTACCACGGTCTTGCTGACAGGTATCCTGTCGCCTGCTGCACGTGCCTGACCGTCGACAAGAACACCGTATACCCAGTCTTTCTCGCCATCGACGAATTGCGGCATACCGACCTTGAAGCCCATAGCCTTGAGTCGTGCGAGAGCCTCACGTGAAGAAGAGTTGTCGACGATGTCGGGCAATGTCAGTGTCGGAGTGCTTGAAGCATTCACAATAAGAGTTATGCCATGCCCTACCTTGACCCTTTTACCTGGCTCCGGCGACTGTTCAAGCACACAATCGGCAGGCAACTCCTTAACGTAGCCGGTATCACCGACGACTACTGTCAGACCGGCATCCTCAAGCAGTGCACGCGCCTCGACCATAGATTTATGACGGACATCGGGTATTGCTACCGACTGACCATGTCGGGTATATATACCAAGCCCGATATTCAATGCCAGACACAGCAGTAAGACCACCCCTGCCATGGCAAGGAGGTTATACCAAAGGTATTTACTTCTAAACTTATTTATAAACTCGGACAAACGCATTGTTGATTCTGTTTATTAACACAAAAAGCAGCTATCAGACCGTTTATAGACTGATGCTGCTTTTTGTCGTCGTGAGTGACGAACCATTATAGGGTAAGTATATTACTTACCGTGGTTCTCGCTTGATACGGTGAGCTTTTTGCGGCCATGTGCACGACGGTTAGCCAGTACGCGACGACCATTCTTTGTTGCCATTCTCTCACGGAAACCGTGCTTGTTTACACGGCGACGGTTGTGTGGCTGAAATGTTCTTTTCATCTTGTTATCTTATTTAATAATATACACATCTATCTTGGAAATGGCTCAACAGCCATTCCAATTCGGACTGCAAAATTACTCTTTTTTTTTTAAATCACCAAGAATAAAACGTTTTTTAGTCACTTTTTCTGCAATTTCTTCATATTTACCGAAGATTATTCGTAACTTTGCATTTGAAAAAGTAACAGTAATAATAAAAGAGATAATAACATGATTGGATGCGAAGACATTAAGAAAGGCGTAGCTATCCGTATGGACGGTTACATTTGGGTTTGTATTGATTTCCAGCACATAAAGCCGGGAAAAGGCAACACCGTTATGCGTTGTAAATTCAAGAACGTTGTTGACGGACGAGTACTCGAGCGTACATGGAACGTAGGATTCAAACTCGAAGACGTCGTTATTGAGCACCGCGACTACCAGTATCTTTACAAGGAAGGTGACGACTACATATTCATGAGCCTTGAGACATACGAGCAGGCTCCTATCAGCAAGGACCTCATCACAGGTTTTGAATTCATGAAAGAGAACGACATCCTTACCGTGGTAAGTGACACCACCGACGGTACAATCCTCTATGCCGAGATGCCTATCAAGACAAATCTGCGCATCACTCATAGCGAGCCAGGCATTAAGGGCGACACGGCGACAAACACGCTGAAGCCGGCAACGCTCGAGACAGGCATTGAGATCCGCGTACCACTCTTCATTAACGAAGGTGATCTGATCACAGTCGACACTCGCGACGGCAGCTATGTCGGTCGTGTAAAGGAATAACAGCATTGCCCTCCCTTCTTCTTCGAGGGGAGGGATATTATTATCCAAGGCAGGTCCTCAGCATTGCATCACCGCTGACACTTGTTGCCTACGAGCAGAGTGGTCTTGCAAGCTGACGAGGGGACAGCGTGGGCAGCATGTCGGAAAGGACGAATCATAGAGAAACGTCAGAAAACGATACATGGCTGCTGCAATGACACAAAACCGTCGCAGAATATCACAATGATGATACCGAGGACCGACCTTGACACCAGAGCAAGAGCAAAGCATGCAGATAAGATTCTCCGTCATCGTTCCTGTATACAACAGGCCTGACGAGGTGAGCGAGCTTTTGGAAAGCCTCACCCATCAGTCATTCAAAAACTTCGAAGTAATAATCGTTGAAGACGGAAGCAACATCCCCTGTAAGGATGTGTGCCTCAGCTACGAGAATGCTCTGGATATAAAATATTTCGAGAAAAAGAACTCCGGACCGGGTCAGAGCCGTAACTACGGCGCTGAGCGTGCGTCCGGAGTTTTTTTATTGATACTCGACAGCGATGTAGTGTTGCCGGAAGGGTATCTTCAGGCTGTAGAGGACGAGCTGCAACGCAGCGACACCGATGCCTTCGGAGGACCAGACACCGCACATCCGTCATTCACGGACACACAGAAGGCGATATCCTACTCCATGACATCGTTCTTCACCACCGGCGGCATAAGAGGAGGCAAGAAGAAACTCGATAAATTCTATCCGCGTTCATTCAATATGGGCATCCGCAAGGATGTTTATAACAAACTTGAAGGATTCTCGAAGATGCGATTCGGCGAAGACATCGACTTCTCCATACGTATCTTCAAGGCTGGCTACCGATGCCGTCTCTTTCCCGAAGCGTGGGTATGGCATAAACGCCGCACCGACTTCAGGAAGTTTTGGCGTCAGGTCTACAACTCCGGCATAGCACGCATCAACCTGTATAAGAAATACCCGGAGTCACTGAAACTCGTACATCTCCTGCCGGCAGTGTTCACAATAGGTGTTTTCCTGTTGTCGCTGACCGCACTTACCGGTCTTGGGCTCATGGCTTACGGACACCTGATACTGTCCTCATGTGGCAACGAATATGCGACAGTTCCTGCCGGTTATATATGTCGTGGTGAGGCAATGGCAATCATTGGAATCATTCCACTGGCATTATACACCATATTACTATGTCTTGACTCGAGCCTACAAAGCAGAAGCCTTAAGGTGGGGCTGCTGAGCGTCCCTGCTGCATTCGTGCAACTGACAGGATATGGCAGTGGATTCCTTTCCGCATGGTGGAAGCGATGTATACGAGGCAAAGACGAATTCCAGGCATACGAGAAGACTTTCTATAAATGACAACGTCAAGATGGAAGAGAAACTGTCTATTGCCAACTGGGCAGAAGAAGACCGACCTCGCGAGAAGATGCGCGACCAAGGAGCCGAAACGCTGTCGAAAGCAGAGCTCCTTGCCATACTAATCGGTTCGGGCAGCACTAAGAAAAGCGCCGTGGAACTGATGAAGGACGTGCTACACGACTGCGACGACAATCTTAATGCCCTTGGCAAGATGACCATAAATCAACTGATGCGCTACAATGGTATCGGCGAGGCAAAAGCGATAACAATACTTGCAGCATGCGAGCTGGGCAAGCGACGGGCACGCGAGAGAGCTGCCGAGCGCGAGGACATGGGGTCGGCACTCAATATTTATAAATATATGCACTCCCACATGCAGGACCTCGACGTGGAAGAAGCATGGATTCTACTCATGAACCAGAACTTCAAACTCATCAAATCGCAGCGTATCTCACACGGAGGAATAAGCGAGACAGCGGTGGACATACGCCTGATTCTGAAGGAAGCCCTGCTATGCAACGCCACGGTACTGGCTCTGTGTCACAACCACCCAAGCGGCGGAATGCAACCGAGCTCCGACGACGACCGACTGACGGAGAAGGTGAAGAAAGCATGTGAAGTAATGCGAATATACTTCCTCGACCATATCATCGTCACCGACGGTGCATACTACAGTTACAGAGAAGAAGGAAAAATATAAAACAAATACCCATTCATGACACAAGAAGAGAAATTACATATAGAAGAACGTATAGTAGAAGTGCTGAAGACAGTCTACGATCCAGAGATACCTGTCGATATCTATAGTCTCGGTCTTATTTATAAGATTGACCTTCAGGACGACGGCAACCTCGATGTCGACATGACGCTGACAGCTCCCGGATGCCCTGCCGCCGACTTCATCATGGAGGATGTACGACAGAAACTCGACACCCTCGAAGGGGTGAAAGCCTCAAACATAAATCTTGTGTTCGAACCGGAATGGGACAAGAGCATGATGAGCGAGGAGGCACGAGTGGAACTGGGCTTTGATTAACTCCACAACTACAAACTGAAAATGAAACCTGTCTATTTTATTTCTGATGCCCATCTGGGTTCATGGGCACTGGAGCATCGACGCACACAAGAGCGACGCTTAGTGAGATTCCTCGACGAAATCAAGGATAAGGCATCTGCCATATATATGCTTGGCGATATGTTCGACTTCTGGCATGAGTGGAAATATGTCGTGCCGAAAGGCTACACACGTTTCCTTGGCAAGATTTCCGAACTGACCGACATGGGCGTCGAGGTGCATTACTTCACCGGCAATCACGATATATGGGCTTACGGATACCTTGAGAGCGAATGCGGAGTGATACTCCACCGCGAGCCATTGACAACAGAGATATTCGGCAGTCTGTTCTATCTCGACCACGGCGACGGCAAGGGCGACCCCGACAAAGGTTTCAAAATAATACGCAGTATATTCCACAACCGTGCCTGTCAGTGGATGTTCGCCAAACTCCTGCATCCTGACTGCTCAATGAAATTCGGACAGTCATGGGCAAAAAGGAGCCGACTGAAACGACCTGACGGCAACGAACCGCCATATATGGGCGAGGACAAGGAGCATCTCGTGCTCTACACAAAATACTACATGAAATCACATCCCGACATCGATTTCTATATCTATGGTCACCGTCATATCGAGCTCGACCTCATGCTATCGAAGAAGACACGCATGATAATCCTCGGCGACTGGATAAAAGCGTTCACCTACGCCGTGTGGGACGGTGAGCATTTGTTTGTCGAGAATTACATCGAAGGAGAAAGCCGGCTATAATCAGAAGGCTTTAAATTGAACTACGATTCAGACAGGTTTTATATATTATCTCGCGTCATATTCAGTTTTCTCACGATTGTCCTTTGCAAGCTGTTGAGCGATTGAAGCGGAAGACATTACCGAGACGATAAAAACAAATTGAAACGAAATGTCACTAACCACAGCTTATCGACATAGGCTTAACAGAGCTTGTCGCAGTTAGATTGTTCATTTTTAATAGAAAATTGTTCGTTATTGACACCCGTTGTTTGCAGGTTTTAGTACTTTTGCAACGACGAACGTAAGCATTAAACCTAAATCGGTCAATAGATTCCTAACTGATTTCGTCTGATCGTTAAGTAGATTAACAGCATTGTTACTATTGGCGTAGCGAACCACGGCAAGGGAAATAGTCTGGTAAGATGCCACACAAGAGGACTAAAACAATAGGAAGGCTCTTGGTCGTTGACAATAAAAAAGTCACTGCGGTCTATTGACCGATTTTGGATAAACACGATGATAATGAAAAATTTTCTTTTACTGACAATGATGCTCGTCCTCTTACAGGCAGGCATATCAACACTAAAGGCACAAAAGCACGAGTTTGCCGATTTCGGAGTCTACGCTGAACAAAACCGCGCACTTGGCGCACCGAAGAAAGGCGAGAAACGGGTGGTCTTTATGGGCAACTCCATAACATGGAACTGGGTACGCTTCCGTGGTGACTGGTTCAAGCAGAACGGCTTTATCGGTCGCGGCATCAGCGGACAGACCAGTTATCAATTTCTTCTGCGTTTCCGCGATGATGTGATAAAGCTACAGCCTAAGGTAGTGGTCATCAACTACGGCACAAACGACATCGCCGAGAATACCGGTGCCTATAACGAGGAGCACACATTCAACAACATCAAGGCGATGTGTGATATGGCACGATACAATAAAATCAAGGTCGTCCTCGCCTCTACTCTTCCGCATAAAGGCTTCGGGTGGAATCCACGCATCACTGACGCCATACAGAAGATACGCAGTCTCAACAACCGCGTGAAGGCTTACGCACAGGCAAACAATATTACATACGTCGACTATTTCTCTGCGATGATTTCGGAAGACCGGACACAGATGCGCCCTGAACTGGCAGAGGACGGAGTACATCCAAACAATAAAGGCTACGAGATTATGGAGGCACTCATACTGCCCATAATAAAGAAACTGCGTTAAGTAGCCCGCAGTTGTGGAAAGTGTTTCTGCACGACTGCCAGTGGCGAACGCAGACGTAATTATATATACGAAGGATATCGCACATTCTTCAGATGTGTATCCTCCGCAATGGACATCATGAGACGTCTGCTGCAGAATCGTCAGCCTCACTCCATGATAATGCAGGCTCCAAGATAAAAAACATAGGCACTTATTCCTCTACCTTCTCTATCCTATCCCAGGGCTTAGCCGAGAATTTATACCCCAGCGATGCCGCTATCCGTATTATAGTCTCTTGATTCTCCGGCGATATACGTTTTGACCCGTTACGCATGGCATAGTAGTCAGTGCGGTTGAACTCGCGCATCAGCATGTGGGAGAACATGTGATATATTCCATACGGCATCTTTACCGACTCTCTCTCAAAGCCATAGGCATAGACAACCAGCTGTTTCGTACGGAAAAACCGACACTTGTCTTCTTCATCCTTAACTTGGTATTTCGGATTGATGACCCTTATCATCTCCACGTCAGCAGGCACGGCTGCATATTCCAAACCATGCGCACATACGGAAAAATGTGCACATTGGCTATTCACACAAATCTTGCTTATCATAGTCATAAATTTAGTTATACAAATATAAAGCATTTCTCCGACATCGCCAAATCTGCAATAAAAAAATATCAACACACCGTGGTTGAACGTAGGCGGCGACGGTATTCGCGGATAGAACGACCGATAGTTTACTGACTGCGTTTTGATATGAGCGAGTCCGAACGCCATTCGGACAGTTGTATATCAGCGTTCGGACAATTGTATCTCAATGTTCGGACAGTTGTATATCGGCGCTCGGACAAATTCCTTGCCGCAAGCATAGCCTCAAATCCGTCAATAGATTCCTAACATCTTTCGTCTGATTGTGGAGCAGACCAGACAGCCTTGTTACCGTGGTCGTAGTGGGCTACGGTAAAAGAATTAGACTGATAATATACCACACAAGTGGGCGAAAGCAGTTGGAAAGTTTTTTCTTCGTTGATAATAAAAACGCCCTACTGTCTATTGACCGATTTCCTCTATAAATAGTATAGACCACCCTTTTTTATTCTACTGGTATAAAAGTGTGTTTATATATGTTCGGGTTTAATTGCTCATTTTTCTTTTCAGCCTCTCTTCAGCCATATGCTTTCTGAGAATATCTACGTGCGTAGTATTTCGAATCGAGTGTTTTTGCAATTAATGCAGCCCCACAATACCCGCACTTCCTTTTATTACAAATTTAGCATATTGCATGTTATACCGTTTTTAGTCGCTTTACTTCCTCAAATATATCCTACGCTGATTATCAGTAATTTATATTTGTATGGTACAAAAATGTTTCCTCAATTTGAGTAGTATTGATTAGAAAACATCTTGGATGTTATCGTCTTCTCTTATTTCATTTTGGAGAAGATATTTAGTTTG